>Ga0209755_10000019_pt1 | contig 262982 bp, 261 predicted proteins | sample TergutCo191P1_FD_187301 | JGI IMG/M metagenome (GOLD analysis project Ga0209755, IMG submission 187301) | Cornitermes sp. P1 segment gut microbial communities from Petit-Saut dam, French Guiana - Co191P1 (SPAdes) (version 2) | ecosystem: Host-associated > Arthropoda: Insects > Digestive...
TTGTGCTATCAAAGGACGGCGATGTAAAGCACACATGGCAGCAAAAGGCGAATTTCGACTGGGGATATTGGGAGTCACGCGGTTTCAAAGGAGCAAAGGCATTGGGGGTTGAGAGCAACCAAGATGGTAGACTTGAAGCTTTTGTGCTGGACAGCGATGGTGTATTGTATAACGCATGGCAGCAGGTGGCAAATTACAACTGGAACATATGGGAGTCACGCGGTGGTGAGAAAGGCAATACGGCTTTGGCTGTAGGGAAAAATATGGATGGCAGGCTTGAAGTGTTTGTTATCACCGAGAGCGGCGATATAAGTCATACGTGGCAGCAAAAGCCAAATGGCAAATGGCTCGAATGGGAGTCACGCGACTTTGCTGAAAATGCAAAATCCATAGCCGTCGGCAAAAACAAAGACGGAAGGCTGGAGCTGTTTGCCGTTGATAAAAACGGTGCTTTATGGCACTGCTGGCAGGAGAAGCCAAACTTCAAGCCGTGGAGTAAATGGGTTTCGCTGGGTGGTACAGACTTGCGAGATATTGCAGTCAGGAACAATGAGGACGGCAGACTTGAAGTGTTCGCACTAAACGAAAAAGGAAAACTGTCCTGCATTTGGCAATTGCCGTACTAAAAAACTTGGGGGAGTTTTCGTATGGGGCAGGAAATGAACAATTTCCTGCCCCATAGCTTTTAGCGTATTTTAGTCGCATTGGGAATGACTAATCTTGCAGAACTAAGATTGTTGCACTTATCCAACATTTGCATGACTAAAAACATGCGGCGAGAGCTAGACCGTATGCACCTTAGAGAACACCAAATAATTAACTTCGTTTTTTGTAGGCTTCGCTCGTTAAAATAAAAAGTTCGTCATGTAAGGTCTTTTGTGATATACTTGTATAAATTTTGAAAGGTGGGTATGCATATGTCTAATGCAGTGTTTTATTGTTCTTTTAAACTGCGAAACGGAGCAGATGTGTCGGATTTTCTACAGGCAGCAGAGGCGCTTAACAATGAATATATCTCAAAACAAAAAGGATATATCTCGTGGAAGCAACTTTCTGACGGAGAAACCTGGGCGGATTTTTTGACATTTGAAACGATGGAAGATGTCAAAAACTTTGAAAACAACTCCGTTAATGCGGGAGAATTGTCGGCGAAATTTTATTCATTTATCAACCTTAACTCCTGTGTCGTGAAATATTATTCAGTTGAAAGAAGCTATGAATGAGTTACTCATTAATACTGTAACATAACACGTGATGAAATCCCTGCTATCATTACATTTGGCATAAGCCTTTCCTGCCTTAATTAGTGCAAAACTTCATCACAACCGAATATGTATCCACTTCGCTCTTGCGAAACGAGTGTAGTTTAGCAAAAGCCTGATTGCTTGGTCAATCAGGAACGCAAACCAAACTCCGATGAGTCCCATATCCAGTGGAAATGCGAAAACCCATGCGAGTCCGGGGCGAAGTATGCCGATGGTCAAAAGTGCCACCATTGCAACATACTTGGCATCCCCGGCACCTCGTAGAGCACCGGAGATAATCAGCTGTGAAATTTGAGCGAATGTTATCACCGCAAGAATCAACACTAAATAAGAACCGGTAGCTATTATTTCTTCCTCAGATGTGAACATTCCGACCAGTCCCCTGCGTCCGAAGATAAACACAACAGACATAACAGCGGAAATAGTGAAACCGATTCTCTGGCAGACTTTTCCATATACAATTGCCATATCCGGGCGTTTTGCCCCCAAGCTCTGCCCAACAAGCGCACTGGACGCAATACCCAGCCCTTCCGCGAAACCGAAAGAGAGCATAACAATATTCATGCTTATGTGGTGGGTTGTGAGCGCCATTGTTCCCAGGCTTGCAACCACTATGGCAAACATAAAAAAGCCAAAGCGCATGACAAGTTGCTCTGTCAGTGCACCGCCCCCGACTTTAGCAAAACCGCGTAGCGTCTGATTATCAAACTTCCAGCCTTTAAATGACAAAATGCTTAATTCCGAGTTTCGGCCGATAACAGAATAGACAGACATTAAAAATGATACGGCAAACCCAATAATCGTGGCGATGGCGGCTCCTCGTATGCCAAGTGCAGGAAATCCGAGATGCCCGCCTATCAGCAGAAAGTTAAACATAACCTTGATTATATTTGCAGTTAAGTTGACTTTCATAGAAATTCGTGTATTCCCCGCACCACGTTGCGCCGCAATTATCGTCATTCCCAGTGACGCAAGCGGGACACTGAGCATCGTTGTCCTGAAAAACATAACAGAGTCGTCAATAATATCGTAACCTGCACCTGCGAGTGTGAGCAGTGGACGGGCGAACACAAATGCCGCAAAACTGAGCAAAAGCGAAATCGCCAAAGATAAGATGAGCGCCTGTTTTAGCGTGGAGTGAGCCGTTTGCATATTCTTCTCGCCTTTTCTTCTGGCGATTATGGCGGTCACTCCGACATTTAGAGCTATAACTACTGACATTACAATAAATCGCGGCTGATTTGTTATCCCCACTGCAGCGATTGCGGCGGCACTAATTGTGCCGACCATAATGGTATCAACCATACCCATTAATCCCACCAACATGGTCTCTGTGGTGGCGGGCATTGCCATATTCATCGTTCGCTTGTAAACATCACGTGTTGTGGGAATCTCTCCCACAATCATGCTGTCTTTAACCATATGCTCGCAGGAGTATAGTTTTTTAAGAAAGCCGGGCAATCTTAATTTCGACACTATCTAAAATCACTCCCATCACACTCTTAATGTATTTTTGGTCTTTAAGCTTTGGCGGGTGGTTCACCGCAGATGATGGGTAATTTGTTCCGCTTTTTTGCGGGCCATCGGGATCTACACCGCTGTTCCCGCAAAAAAGACTCCACAAACAGCCCATCATCTGCTACATTTTGCTATTTTCACACTGTTTCTTTGCACCTACGGTGCACCGTCTACCAACTTCGAAATGTCTCCTTCGCCTTTGAAACGCAATACGTTTACCATAAAAATGTTGAGCTTATTGACGATATTAGGTGGCAATACATTTCCGTCCACTTCAACCGATAAAATCGGGTAATTCCTGTCTCTTGCCCAAGGCGTGAATATCCCTTCTATGACCCTGCCTATCAGGCACGCAAATGGTGCTATGTTTATAACGCCTGAATAACCTGCTTCCATCGCGGCGGCAGCTGAACCTGTTGATACAGCTATCTCGGATTGTAGCTCTAAGTTTACGAAATTATCCTTAGTGTACCCCATAATAAGTTCCATATCGTGAGGAGTTTCAGGAATTAGCCCTGTTGGCATTAGAATAGAAAGTACCTTTTTTTCTACTGAGTGTTTCCACCACTTCTCTACTCCCAGTTTTTTCTTTCTCTTCCACTGCTCGGTAAATAAGCGCTTAAACGGACCCATTAGATTTAGTCGCTTAGTTAAATCATAATTGCGTACAAAGTCGAGATAGTGAATCCACTCAGCAATTCCTGCAACTTTTACAATGATTCCCCTCTCGCTCATCAAGTCGGTGAGTTCTCCTACTGCAAAATCATCTCGCCTCACATAGATTTCGCCAACTACAAGTACCTTGGGACAATCTGTCACTTTCATTTTAAGTGGAATTTTCTTCACATCATCAGCTACATTTTGTAGTTCTCTCCAAATATCTTTAGGTCTGTGTTCTACCACTTCCATAAGTTTTTTCCACGACTTGTCAAACGTGGCCAGTGCAGATTTTCTATCTGTCGCCACTGTATTCAAGGAATTCCTTACGTCCTTTAAGTAGTCTGAAAGCACTATGCCTTTCCACATGTCTTTTGAAAATCCCGAGCCCAGTTCGCCGTATGAGTTGTCGGCGGACAGGGTGAAAACAACCACATTTTCAAGGCGCATATCTCTAAACAGATTTTCGTAGTACACATAATACTGACCCGTTCTGCATGGACCTGTGGTGATTGGTACAAACAATAGATAGAGTTCATCTTTGCGATAGTTTTCGCTCCAGACAAATTCAAGCGCAGAACCAAGTACCAAGTGACTTGGTACGCATTCCTTACCTGATGAATGTGCGCGTGCCGCCATTACGGTTTTTGCAGTTGCAACAGGCAGCGCTTCGGCACCTACGCCTTGTGCTCTCAGCACCGCACCTATGTACTCGGTTGAAATCTCACCCATATTTGAGAGCAGCACCTTGACCCGCTTGTTGCCGCGAATCGGCACACTCTCCCCTGTCTTACTATTGTCAACACGTAGCTCAAACTCTCCGTCGGACTTCTCTTCGCTTATAAAACTCCAGCCGTTATCATAACGCTCACCTTCGACTTCAGCTTTTCTGCTCTTGTAGCCATCAATGACATCGAGAAAAGCCTCAACACGGGTGTCGATCCCCGCATCTGCGGTGTGATTATCAAGCTCCAGAACCAAAAATGGTTTTTGACCCATTATCCACTTTATGTAGTGCAAAATGAATGAATCGGGTGCGCATGAGAAGTTTGTCACGTATGTGAGATAGATGTTGTCCTCATTTTTCAGCAGACTTGCAGATTTGACATCTTCCTGTCCGTAATACCAATACATATTCGGGAATATATTTTCATCTTCAAACGGCAAGATATCAAACGGCACTATGGAATAGCCCCTTGTTGTAAACTTTTTCGGTATTCCCATATTCGCTTCGGACGCAAACGCATTATATGCTCTGCCTAAGATTGCTATGACAGGTCTGTCTGCTGCCCTTGCCTCTTCAAGAGCCTCAAGTCCCAGTTTTTTCGCCGCTTTGAAATAATCATTTTGCTTTTCGAGGGCAAAGTTAAACGCTTCTTCAATCTCAACTCCTGAAATTCCGAGTTTTTCTCCCAGCCCAGAGAAGAGTTCCAGCGCTTTATCGTTGCCGTACTTAAAGCTTACAACAAGCGGAAGCCATCTCTTTTCGTCGATGTGCGGAAAGGCTTTTGTCATGTAGTATGGCAGAGCCTGTGTAAGTGGGCAGAAGTTTGCGTGTACGTCGGTCTCATAGCTTGGCATATCTCTGAAATGCGGCAAAAGTACATAGTCTGCACCTTTATCGAGGCAGTCTTGCACTGCTCCGTGGGCTATTTCTGCAGGGAAGCAGTACGCCGCCTCTGCTCTCGCCATTCCCTCATGCGGCACTTCGATTGACAAAATTGTCTTTATGCCCAGTTTATGGAAAAACCACGAGTACAGCGGGTACAAAGTGTGTACTGACAGTGCCTTGGGGATTCCGACAGTATAGTTTCGAGTTGGATTATCAATAGTTGGCGCGGCAGAATCCTCATATAATAGTTTCTGCCGTTTTTCTACGTAGTCAAATATTGGCACATCGTCAATTGATTTGCGTATATTTGCATATTTATTACACCTGCCGCCAAACATTATTTTGCGGTCTTTGAGTTTTAGTACCTGAATCGGGCAATAGTTTTCGCAAGCTTGACATGCAAATATCTTGTCATAACCAATCTCTGTTTCGAGCAGGCTATCTATGTCCACTTTCTTTTCTTCCAGTAATCCGTCCGCAAGCCTACGCTCGGCAAGTAGTGCAACTCCAAAACATCCCATAAGCTCAGGCGATGGTGGAACAAGGATTTCCTTACCAAGCAACATCGCAAACGCCGCGGAGACTGCCGGGTTCTTTGCAACCCCACCTTGCAAGAAAACCTTACCGCTGATTGTGCGGTTTCCAACTACACGATTTAAGTAGTTCGCTACAATCGAGCAGACGATTCCCGCCGTTATGTCCTCGCGTGTCGCCCCCTGCGCTATCGCCTTTCGTATATCACTGTTAATAAATGCACTGCAATGTTCGCCGAACTTCAGCGGTGCTTTTGCACTCAGTGCTATCGGACCGATATCTCTGTCGCTGAAAATAGACAGGTCACCCGCCGCACTCTCTTCGAGGAAAGAACCTGTTCCCGCACTGCAAGCCTCATTCATCGCATAGTCAATCGGCACTCCGTTTTTGAGAAGTACATACTTTGCATCTTGACCGCCGATTTCAAAAATCGTCTCCACTTCGTTGTCGTAATAGCTTGTTCCCATTGAATGTGCAATGATTTCATTGTAGACACCACGAGTTTCGAGAAATACGCCAAGTATCTCACGGCTTGAACCTGTTGTCGCTGAGATTACAATATCTATATCCTTACTTCCCATATCGGCAATCACTTTATCTTGCAAAATCTTTAAGCACTCTTTTAATGCCCTAACAGGGTCGCCGTGCGTTCTCCCGTAGTGACTTGCCACAACCTCTTTTGTATCAATATCTACAAGGCAAGCCTTTGTTGTGGTTGAGCCGCCGTCAACACCGAGAACATATCTTGCATCCGATTTAACCTTGCCATTAGGTTTGTCGAACACTTTTACTTTACTCGCAAATTCATCAAGCGCATCAAGTGTTTCAAACTTGATTTCACCTGATTTCATCAATTTTTCTATCTCAGGTAATGGACTCCCAAACTCACCCGCCAAAGCCGATGCACCCAGAGCCTCAAACACTGCCGCAGTTTCGGGTACAATAAACTCAATATCGGGCGCACTCTCTTTAATAAACCTTATTACATGGCTATTGAGGGTCATTCCCCCTGTAAGAACCACCCTGCCGCCTGTTATATTTGCCCTCTTCAGAAAGTCAATTACTTTTACCGCCATGACATGTGAAAGCGATAGGACAATATCTTGCTTTGAAGCCTCGCGTTTGTTAAGCTTGTGAGTACAGTCACTTTTCATAAACACACTGCAACGTGTTGATATGGGGTATACTTTTGCAGTATCGGGAACTTTCTCGATATCCTCCGGACCTAAATCCATACGAGCCAGTTGTTGCATCAAAAATTCGCCTGTGCCTGATGCGCATTTATTGCCTGAAAAACTTCCGACGATTTTACCCTTGTCAAGCGAGTAGACAATAAGGTCCTCTCCGCCCATACTGACGACAGCATCGGCATCTATAGCAAGAGATTTTATCGCCGCCTCAACACATACGGGCTCGAGTGTGCCCGCCAGATTAAATATAAATCGACCTTCGTTCCCTGTAATCAGAGCCAAAGTGCCTGCAGGCACTTTTCCTTCATTAAGTAATCGTTTTGCCGCTTCCGCAAAGTCTCCCTCATGACTGAGTGAAGCGCTCCAAACTGTCTTACCATCTTCGCAAAGCACCATTTTAAGGCTGGTTGAGCCTATGTTTACTCCCAAAGTTTGCATAGAAATATAAGTCCTCATTTATTATATTATTATTTTGTAACTATACACCGGGCTAGCAGATGATGAGCAGTTTACACTGGTTTTTCGGGAGAACAGCGGTGTAGATCCCGATGGCTCTCGAAAAATCAGGGTAAATGGCTTATCATCTGCGGGGGTGCGCAACAGTTTCATTATTTTTACGGAAATAAGAAATCCTTTAATTTCTTGCTCCGACTCGGGTGGCGAAGTTTACGCAGTGCTTTCGCCTCGATTTGTCTGATTCGCTCGCGAGTTACGCTGAACTCTTTACCGACTTCTTCAAGTGTGCGAGTACGCCCATCTTCGATGCCAAACCTGAGTTTCAGCACTTTTTCCTCGCGCGGAGTCAGAGTTCCGAGAACACCGTTTAACTGCTCTTTTAAAAGAGTAAATGATGCGGCTTCCGCAGGTTCAGATGCATCCTCATCGGGGATAAAATCACCAAGATGGCTGTCCTCTTCTTCACCAATCGGTGTTTCAAGCGAAACCGGCTCTTGCGCAATTTTGAGAATTTCCCGCACTTTCTCAACAGGCATACCCATATCTTCTGCAATTTCTTCAGGAGTTGGGTCATGCCCCAGTTCTTGCAGAAGTTGGCGAGAAATACGCATAACTTTATTTATGGTCTCCACCATATGGACAGGAATTCTGATTGTACGAGCTTGGTCAGCTATCGCACGAGTAATGGCTTGACGAATCCACCAAGTTGCGTAAGTTGAAAACTTATAACCCTTGGTGTAGTCAAACTTTTCAACAGCTTTAATAAGCCCCAAGTTGCCCTCTTGAATGAGGTCCAAGAAAAGCATGCCACGACCCACATAACGCTTTGCAATACTCACAACAAGGCGCAGATTTGCCTCTGCCATCTGCCGCTTTGCCTCTTTGTCACCCTCAGACATTTTTTTAGCCAACTCAATCTCAGCTTCGGTAGTAAGCAGGCTAACTTTACCAATCTCTTTTAGGTACATGCGCACCGGGTCGTCAATGCTGAAATTGTCCACAAGAGCTTCCGGGTCTATCAGTTCTTCTTCGGAAAGTGTTTCAATCTCGGCAAGCTCTTCCAGTTCAGGAGATTCATCTTCTGAAGCTACGAAATTTGCCTCTTCTGTCTCAGCCATGCTGATATTGAGGTTTTCGAGTGTATCATAGAACTTATCTATCTGCTCTTGATCTAAGTTCAAATCTTCAAGAACATCAAGCAATTGTTTTGAGCTTAAATTGCCCCGCTTCTTCCCCTCTTCTATGAGCGCCTTGAGTCGTTCTTCAATGTAGCGTTCCTGAGCTTGCATAGCAAATTTCTCATGCTCGTTTAGCTCATCAACATCATCAAGGTCGGAAATTTCACCCAGAGCATCAATATCCTCCAGATCATCTAAATCGTCTAAGTCGTCCAAATCATCAAGCTCACTAATATCCGGAACATCGTCAATAGATTTGAGGTCGTCATTATCGTCAAAATCACCGAGCCCCTCAAGGTCGTCCTTTTCCATCGGCGATGAATTTAAATCCTTTTGATTAGCTTTTCCTTTTGATTTTTTTTCATTCATTCTTACTCGCCATTCCTTTCCGTAGATTTTGTCTTTTGTTGTCTTATTTTAAGCAACGTGTCTGTATCAGGCACATGCGTTCTAAGCTTTTCGCTTCTGATTTTTTCGATATATGTATGGATTGTTTTATCGTTGTCAGCAAGGGCTTCGGGTCTATCCATAATTCTCATAAGCTGTGATGCCTCGCTCGACTCCAGTTCGTTTAATATTAGACTCATTTTAACTTCTCTGTCCTCTGATATGCGTGACTCCAAAGTTATATACACTTTTTCCAAAAATGTTGAAGTGAATTCCGTGTGTGAAAATCCGGTTTCGAGCGCAATTTTAATGAGTGTTGGGTCTCGCATCAGACATCTTATTATACCCTCTTCGGCAACGGCTGACGCTTCGTTGTCGTATCTAAGCTCACGGCTTGCGGGTTGAATGTTTGTTTTAGGCCGCATTACCTCCCGCTCACGATTTTTTGCTTTAGCTTTGGTTTTTGCCTTTACCCTTTTTTCGATCTCTGTGTTGACTGCACTTACTGACACGCCGCCCTCTTTTGCCACTTTTACTGCATAAATCTCACGCTGGGGCATATTGTTTATTTCAGCCAGTATGTCAGTTGCCTTTGCGAGATATGATAGTCTCCCCTCATCTGTCTGCATATCGTGGCTTTTAGAAATTGTGAGCAGACGATAGTCTGTTTGGCTTTCGCCTTGGCGCAAAAGTGCTTTAAAAGCATCTGCACCTCTCTTACGAATGTAATCATCGGGATCTCCCGATGTTCCCAAATCCACAACCTTTATTTTTTTTCCTGTCGCTTCAAGGAGCGGAAGAGCTCTTAAAGTCGCCTTTTTTCCCGCCTCATCAGGGTCGAACGCTATTATAACAGTTTCTGTGTATGATGCCATGAGTCTTGCTTGTTCGGCGGTAAATGCTGTTCCCAGCGGTGCAACCGCACTGTCAAACCCCGCTTGATGCAGCGTTACAACATCTATATTTCCCTCTACAAGTAGGAGATTGCCTGCTTTAGAGTTTTTCGCAAAGTTGAGCGCATACATATTTCGGCTTTTTGTAAATGCCACGGTATCAGGAGAATTTATATATTTCGGTTCGCCGTCATCGAGGATTCTGCCGGAAAATGCGATTACATTACCTCGTACATCTATTACAGGAAACATTAATCTGTTTCTAAAAAAGTCATAGGCACCTTCGCCACCTCGTCCGGGTCTGCAAAGCCCGGCTTCTATTAGCTCCGTTTTTTTATAGCCCTTTTTCTGCATTGCATCGAGCAATGTTGTCCAACTGTCTGGTGCGGCACCGAGTCCAAAACGTGTTGCGCTTGCTTTTGTTATTCCCCGCTGTACCAAGTAGTCACGAGCCGAGGTGCAAAGTGGAGATGAGAGCATTGTGTGAAAATGCCGTGCCGCATCGCGGTTGAGTTCAAGCAGTTTGCGGCGGCGATTTGCCACTTCCAGTTGCCCCGCTTCCTCCGGCACGGTCATTCCTGCTCGTCTTGCGAGTACCTCAACAGCATCTCGAAACGGTAGATTTTCGATTTCCCGAATAAACCCTATTGCTCCACCGCCTTTACCGCAACCAAAACAGTAGTATATCTGCTTTTCGGAGTTTACCGAAAATGACGGTGTTTTTTCACTGTGAAACGGGCAAAGACCAAACATGTTAGTCCCGCTTCTCTTACCCAAACGGACATATCCACTGACAAGCTCTACAATATCCGTCCTACTAACAAGTTCATCAAGAAAAGCATCAGGTAAAGCCACGTTGCATCTCCTTATCTATCTCACTTGCCAACCAACAGGAATAAACAGCTTTTCATATACATGCACTGCGTAATTATCCGTCATTCCCGAAACATAATCGCTTACAGCGCGCCTTAAACCATCTTTTGAGATAATCTGCTGATACTCCTCTGTCATTTCATGTGGATTCTCAACATAGTGGTTAAATAATCCACTTAAAATCCCATGAACTTTGCGCTCTTCGCTCTTTGCGTTTTCATTGAGGTACACGCTATTATACATAAACGTACGAAACGAGTCAAAGGCCTCTGCAATGCGAGGGCTTAGAGTTATCTTGCCGATTCTGCCGCTCTCAACAATCATATCGAGTACAAGGGTGTTTATTCTATCGTCATATCTTCCACCAAGAGCGGACGAAATCTCGGTTGGAATATCCGACTCCGTTAAAATTCCGGCTCTGAGTGCATCGTCAACATCGTGGTTTACATATGCAATCCTATCTGAGATTCTGACAATCGCTCCCTCATGTGTCTGCGGCAATTGGTCTCCTGTGTGGCATAAGATACCGTCTTTCACCTCATATGTGAGGTTAAGCCCCTTGCCCTGTTTTTCAATATATTCGACTATTCGGAGGCTCTGTTCATTATGCTTAAAGCCACCGTCATTAACCAAAATTTCATCGAGAGCCCGCTCACCTGCATGTCCAAATGGAGTGTGTCCAAAGTCATGCGCAAGGGCTATCGCCTCAACTAAATCTTCATTCAGCCTAAGCCCTCTCGCTATAGTTCTGCTGATTCTCGAAACCTCAAGAGTATGTGTGAGGCGCGTTCTGTAGTGGTCGCCTTCCGGGCTGAGAAAAACTTGCGTTTTCCGTTTTAGTCTGCGAAAAGTCCTTGAATGTATGACACGGTCTATATCGCGCTGGTAACACGTCCTTATTTCACACTCAGGCTCCTCTCGGACTCGCCCCTTTGATTGCACAGCATAAGACGCTTTTTCTGACAGAATTTGCCCCTCAAGCGTCTCTTGTATTTCTCTGGGATTTTTTATTTTCATAAAGAATCTCACCACACCCTTATTAACCTTATACGAGAGAGAATGCTAAAACCCTTTTTTATTTTACTATTCTTGCTTCTCTGAGTAATATATTACATATTTCTGAATCTAATAGGCTTCGGACGCATTTTTATGCCTGATACTATTCCGAGTGCAACAAGACAAGTTACCATTGAGGAACCGCCATAACTTATAAATGGCAGCGGCACTCCTATAACAGGGAGAAGGTCGAGAGTCATTCCGATGTTCATTATAGTCTGAACTATAAACATCGCCCCAACGCCTATGCAAACGAGCAAGCCAAGTGAGTTATTTGATTTTACACCCACGTGAAAACATCTTATTATAATGCATGTCATCAGGGCAATAATTGCAATACAGCCTACAAAACCAAGTTCCTCTCCTGCGGCAGAAAATATAAAGTCAGTGTGCTGGGCGGGAATTATTGGTGATTGTGTCAACCTGCCATTGCCTAAACCCTGCCCAAAAAGACCACCCGTGGCTATCGCTTCAACACTCAAATCCACTTGCCACAAGACCCCTGTGCGGTTTGGGTCAACAATTTCCGGAAAAAAAGGCGCCATTATCCTGTTTCTATGGCGTTCATGAAAGACATTTTCCCAAAGAACCGGAGCTGTGGCTGTTAGAACCACAGCGGCTAAAGCAAACCAGCGAAGTTTTACACCTCCGGCAAACATCATAACAGCGAATATTCCGAAATACACAACCGTTGTTCCCAGATCCTCTGACATCAGCAATACCGCCGCTAAAAAGATACCAAATACGGCACAAATCTTCAAAAGCGATAAAACCGAATTTAATGTCCTTTGCTCTTTATATATGGCAATCATTTTTGCCATAACTATTATGAACGGAACTTTTACTATTTCTCCCGGTTGTACTCCTATTCCGAAAAATCTGATCCATGATCGCCTATCGCCTTCTGTGTATCCCCACACAAGCAGTGTTGCAAGCACCAGCATTGAAAATAAAAACAGCAATTTTGACTTATCAGCAATTAGATCAATATCAATGTATGTAAAGAGGATAAACAGCAATACTCCAAGAATCACTGCACCTGTCTGTATATCACTTGCACCTGCATGTAGCGGCACCTGCGCAGTAGCGCTTGCTATGAGGGCTATTCCGAGTATTGAGCTGGCAAAACTAAGCGAAAGCAGAACCATATCCGCTTCGCGAAAAAACCTCACTATTCCCCTGTAGAAAGTTGCTACTGTTTCCATTGTTTCCACCTCATGGGTATTAGTTTATCATTTTTCGTATAAAAATGTCAAATATACTTAAAAAAATGTTTTTGACGTGGTATACTTAGTGCATGATAAAAAATGTAACTACAAATAACGAGTCTGAAACTATCATTTTAGGCGAAAAATTGGGGCGTTTACTCTGCCCTGGTGCGGTTGTTGCGCTATATGGAGATTTGGGTGCAGGAAAGACTGCTTTTACTCGTGGGCTTGCAGAGGGGCTCGGTATAAAGATGGCAGTATCCAGTCCGACTTTTACAATCGTAAACGAATATCCCGGAAAAATCCCGCTGTTTCATTTTGACATGTATCGTCTCGAAAGCGAGAGCGAACTTTTCGATATCGGCTGGGATGATTATTTAGAGCGAGGTGGGGTATGCTCTGTAGAGTGGAGTGAAAAAGTTCCGGGTGCTTTCCCGCCCGATACCATTATTGTGAGATTTGAGCGCTTAGACAATGATGTGCGGCAAATCACCATAGAAGGAGGAGTTCCATGCTCATTTTAGCATTTGAATCATCTGCAAAACCGGCATCGGTTGCCGTACTGGATGTCACCACTGATCCTGATGGCTTTAAAAAACACAAACTTTTGGGTCAATATTTTCAGAATAATGGATTCTCACACAGCCGCACACTTCTCCTCATGGCTGAGGCACTCTTAAATAATCTTGAGCTCAAACCCGCTGAAATAAATCTCGTAGCAGTTGCAAAAGGTCCCGGCTCGTTCACAGGAATACGTATCGGAGTCTCCGCCGCCAAAGGTTTTGCATGGGGGCTTGATATCCCGGTCTGTGGTGTCTCAACACTTGAAGCAATGGCACACCAGACGAAACTACCCGAAACTATTATCTGCCCTGTCATGGATTCACGCCGAGAACAGGTATATAATGCCGTTTTTAAGTGGAGTGGAAATGTTCTTGAAAGGCTCTGTGATGACCGTGCAATTTCCATAGATGATTTAGCTGACGATTTAAGCCGCTTTAACAACCCCACCATGCTGGTCGGCGACGGCATAAAAGTATGTAAAGAAAGCATCTCCGATAGGAATCTGTTAGACACCCCGGAGATGCTCCAATATCAAACCGCCTACGGCGTAGCACTAGCCGCTCTTGACGCAGAGTCAGTGGAATCGCAGTTGCTTGAGCCTTTTTATCTTCGCCCATCGCAAGCTGAGAGGGAGCGGGGGAGATAAGCTTAGCCCGCAACTTCGCCCCAAGCGTCCATCAGCCGCTCTAACTCAGCATTTAGCTCTGACTCGCTTGCATCGAGTTCCATCAGCTTTTCGTAGTCGCTTGCGTTTTGCTCTTTTTGGCTCGCTACATCTTCCAGCTCCGCTTCCACCTTTGTTATCTCGCGCTCAAGTCGTCTCAGTTCCTTCCCCGCATCTGACGGTTTGAGCTTTTTCTTTGCACTTTTTTCTTTTGACTTTACAAAACCGTTTGAAACATCAGCTTGCTCACGCTCCCCGCTCACCTTTATTATGTGTGTAGAATTTCCTGATTTTTTCATTTCCAAATACTGCACATATGTGCCTCTAAAGTCCGTAAACGTTCCGTCAGACAATTCCCATATGCGTGTCGCAAACCTATCTATGAAGTACCTGTCATGCGAAATAAACATAAGCGTCTCATCGAATTTTCCAACCACGTCCTCTATCCACTCACGTGAAGCGAGGTCGAGATGGTTTGTCGGTTCATCCAAAATGAGCAGGTTTATCTCATCTTGCGTCAGCATACAAAGGCGCAGACGGCTTTTTTCACCGCCTGAGAGGTCGCCCACATACTTAAACACATCTTCACCCGAAAACAAAAATGCTCCCAGCTTGTTTCTTGCAAGTTGCGGGCTCATCTCTTTTTCGTAGATCAGCGTATCCAAAATTGAGCGATTTGGGTTTTCAAAATGGATAATCTGCGGTAAATATGCGGCTTTCACAGCAGGGCCTTTTCGAGAAAACCCCGCATCAGGCGCAAACTCACCGAGCAAAACTTTAATCAGTGTCGTCTTACCTGTTCCGTTGTCGCCAATTATCGCAATACGCTCGCCACCCTGCACCAAAAGCTCATCAATCTCAAAAAGCCGCTTCTCCCCGAAAGATTTTCTCAGCCCCTTTACAAGAAAAACCTCATCTCCCCGAAATTCCCGCGATGAAACCCCGGCTCTCATAGTCTTATCTTGGTCGGGCCTTTCGGTCTTTACTGCTCTTTCAGCACGGGTTCTGAGTGCAAAAGATTTTTTCATGAGGTTTTTGTTGCCCGTGCCCCACGCATATAATCTGTCGGCGGCTTCATTGAGTCGTTTTGCCTCAGCTTGCTCACGCTCAAATCTCTCCCGCTGCTCATTATATCGCCTTTTCTTCTCTGTCACATAGAAGCTATAGTTACCACTATAAAAATCGGCTTTACCGTTATTAACTTCGACAACTCTGTTTATTGTTTTGTCGAGAAAATATCTGTCATGCGATATGATTAAAACCGTACCCCTAAACTTTATCAAAAACTCTTCAAGCCAGATTGTTGCATTTAAATCAAGATGGTTAGTCGGCTCGTCTAAGAGTAAAATGTCTGTATTTTCAAGAATTAGACGTGCGAGATTGAGCCTAGTTTTTTCGCCGCCTGAAAGCGTAGAAAACTGCTGATTCCGTTGCTTATCAGGAATCGCAAGGCCATTTATAACCCTCGCAAGCTCAGTTTCAGTCGTATAACCGCCTAACCGCTCAAACTCATGCGAAAGCTTGTCATAGCGACCGAGCAAATCGTTCGACTCTTCACTTGCCATCTGCTTCTCAATATCTTCCATCTCAGCTTTCATGCTGTAAAGATTTGCAAACGCAGTCCGTAACACATCTTCTCCCGTGAAATGGTCAGGAAACACAGGAATCTGCGAAATCAGCCCCACTTTTTTGTATGCGGGCATAATAATTTCGCCCTCATCTTCAGAAAGCTCACCTGTGATAATTTTGAGCAACGTAGTTTTCCCCGCTCCGTTCTTACCGAGCAGACCAACACGCTCACCTTCGTTAACATCAAAGGTTATACCATCAAGTATGTCATTGCCTTCCTCAAATGCCTTTTTTATGTTTTGTACGCTAATATCTATCATTGGCTTATTGTTTCTCTCAATTGTAAAATGTTCAGATTGCACGTCGAGAATCCATCTGTCTCCTTCGCAATCAAATATATTTTAGCATAGTTTTCATTTTGTGCAACCTTTTTCAATAGCACTTGCCGCTCTATAGCACAGCGGAGTAAATTGCCTACCACCTGCAAAAACGAAGCACCGGAAACACCAAAACAATTGAAAAAATCTTCAAAATACGGTAAACTAAAGCCAAAGGAAAGAAAAAGCAGACAAACAAAAAAGGATGGAAGCCAGCATGACAGAGATTCAAAGCCGCAGAAGTTCATTTAAATACTGGGCAATGATATGGAGCCTGGGTTTGGCAGGGCAGCTGTGTTGGAACATAGTAAACCTGTGGTTTAACACATTTATTTATGCAAAAATAGCTATGGATTCACGCATAGTTGCGGCAATGGTAATATCCAGCTCAATATTGAGCACATTTTCAACATTCTACTTTGGCACGCTCTCCGACAGACTCGGCTCCAGACGCAAATTTATATCATATGGATACATAATATGGGGCGTGTTGACGATAGTATTCGGGTTCACTGAGTTCATCGGCGGCGGCGTTGCGGGGCAAGGTGCTAGCGTGATATTTTTGACAGCAACCATAGTTGTGTTGACAGGCAGTATAATGAGCTTCTTCGGCTCAATGGCGAATGACTCAGGTTTCAACGCATGGATAAACGACACAACAACCGACAAAAACCGCGGACAACTCGGAGCGGCACTCGCAGTGCACCCCATAATAGGCACGATACTGGGAACCGTTGTGGGCGGAATGCTTGTAGGCAGTGACGACAACTATCAGCGCCTATTTTGGACCGTCGGGCTGTTTGTTATCGCAATCGGAGTCATTTCGTTACCGTTTGTGCAAGACGCACCCACGCTAAAGCCCCACAGAGAGGGAACATTTTGGAAGCAATTTTTCTCAATATTTGACTTTAGAGCACTCTTTAAGCAACGTGAGCTGATGTTTGCCTGCCTTGCGCTCGTTGCATTTTTTACACCATTTAATGTCTTTTTTGTACACATGGGAAACTGGCTGATTCACAGAATGGGCTTCACTCCTGACTTAATGGGGCTAATACAAGGCACAGCACTGATTGCAGCAATGTTCTTGGCAGTCCCCGGAACAATACTCATAAACAAGCACAAAACACCGATTGTAGCAATTGCAGGAGCTATCCTCAATGCGGCGGGAGTTTTAGCCGTAAGCTTGTTTATCCGCCCCGGCATGGGGAACACAGAGACAGTGTTCGCCGTGGAAAACATTCCTCTGCTGATTTGCGTATTTCTGGTGGGAGCAGGGATGGTTTTGTTTACACAATCGCTGACAATGTGGGTCAAACAGCTATTTCCCGAGGACAACAGAGGACAATTTGAGGGAATTAGGCTACTATCATTTATGCTAATCCCAATGGTAATAGGCACGCTGATTGGAAACGCCGTAATAAGAGGCGGCGAAGGCAGTGTTGTCAACGAATTTGGCATAGTCGAAAACATCCCGACAGAAGCACTCTTCGGCTGGGCAGCGGTTCTGATGATACCTCTGGTTGTCCCGATTGTTTTGGCAACGCGCTTGTATTTCAAGCGTGTGAGGGGTGAGAAAGAGAGAGCAACATGGACAAATTAACACACATGCTCACCCCTTGGGGCGAAGCGATAGACAAAACAAACCCACTTTCGGAGTACCCTCGCCCGCAGCTCAGGCGAGACAACTGGACATGCCTAAACGGCACATGGGAGTACGCCATACTCGAAAGTGGCATGTCAACAGTGCCGTCCGAATATGACGGAGAAATTCTGGTCCCCTATTCGCCCGAATCTCTGCTCTCAGGAGTTAAGCGCCAGCTACTGCCGGGGCAAACGCTTTGGTATCGCCGTAAATTCAGCTTTACGAAGCCCGAACAGGAGGGTCGCCTAATTTTGCATTTTGGAGCAGTTGACCAAGTTTGTAAGGTGTATGTAAACGGGCAAAAAGCGGGAGATCACAGCGGGGGCTTTTGGCCATTTTCAATTGATATTACAGACTTTTTGGCAGCAGAAGAAATAGTCATCACTGTCGCAGTGCAAGACGAATCGGACAGGGGAATAGAAGCCTACGGAAAGCAAAAACTGGAGAGGGGCGGCATTTGGTACACGGCACAGAGTGGCATATGGCAAACAGTTTGGACAGAAGTAGTGCCCGAGCAACACATAGAAAACATAAAAATAACACCACTTCCCGAAAGCTCAGAAGTAAAATTTGAAGTCATTTTTGCAAAAAACACTTCTGCAGCAACTGAAATACAGGTTTTCGACGAAGAAAAAGAAGTGTCGAGTGGCAGTTTTGAGACAAACGAATTTACGCTAAAAATACCGAACTTTCGCTACTGGAGCCCCGATGACCCGTTTTTGTATAAGACTAAAATAACAGCGGGAGGAGACAAAGTTGAAAGCTACTTCGGTATGCGCTCATTTGGTATCGTAAAAGATGAAAACGGCTTTCCAAGGCTGAGTCTCAACGGAAAACCCATATTTCACAGCGGACTACTAGACCAGGGCTATTACAGCGACGGCATGTACACACCGGCATCTGATGAAGCAATGGTCTGGGAGATAACGAAAGCGAAAGAGATGGGCTTTAACATGCTCAGAAAACATATCAAAATAGAGCCGCTGAGATGGTATTACCACTGCGACCGCCTTGGAATGTTAGTGTGGCAAGATTTCGTCTCAGGCGGCGGGCCCTACGGCGAATTTGTGACCAGGTACCTCCCATTTATCGGTCTGCACCTAAAAGACACCACCAAAAAGAAGGGCTTCGGGCGCAAAAACGAAGCCGGGCGCAAAGCGTTCGAGCGTGACATGACAAGGACGGTTAAGCTATTATATAATGTGGTGAGCCTCTCGGTGTGGGTTCCGTTTAACGAAGGCTGGGGGCAGTTTGATGCAGAGCGAATTTGCAAAGACCTGCAAAAAATAGACCACACCCGCTCCATAGACCACGCCAGCGGCTGGCACGACCAAGGCACAGGTGATTTTTCAAGCTATCACGTCTACTATAAGCCATTCAAAATGAAGCCCGACAAACAAGGGCGTGTTCAAGCTCTAACAGAATTTGGCGGCTATTCATGCCCCACCACGGGACATATGGCAACAGACAAGCTGTTTGGCTATAAAATGTACAAAACCAAACAAGAACTAAACGCAGCAATAGAAAAGCTCTACACAAAAGAGATAATACCAAAAATAAAAAAAGGCCTATCAGCAACAATCTACACACAACTAACAGACATAGAAGACGAAATAAACGGAATACTAACCTACGACCGCAAAGAGTTGAAGCTAGATGCAGAAATGGTGCGAGAGATAAATGAGAAGTTGATTAAGCAGGGGTGATGGTTTTCTAAAAATGTATTTATGGTGGTTATGTTCCAACCTTTCACCCCACACACATCTCACGCAAAAGCGAAATTGCCTCTGACTCCGAAAAACTCGAATACCCCTGAATGCCTAAAGACGAAGGCTTTGTCTGAGGGCTTTCTCGGTATTGGTTTGGTGAGACAGAAGTCAGCTCTTTAAAAACTCTGTAAAACGAAGATTCGCTTGCAAAGCCGCTCTCGGATGCGATGTATGGGATTGCGGTTGTTGTCGTGCGAAGCATGCTCTTTGCGTGTTCAATGCGGTAATAATTGATCAGCACTTTATACGATGATGCCCCTGCCTTTTTGAGCTGACGATGCAATGTGGCACGACTTAGTCCCAAATCCCGACACATTTGCGTCTGACTTATATCTTCGGCAAATCTCTGCTTGATATATCTTTTGATTTTATCAAAATCTTCAATGTCTATAGGCTGCTCCCATCCTTGCTGTACATGATATTTTAAGTATTTAAACATAGCTCCGATGAAGTCAAACAAGCGCGCTCTTACATAAAAAGGATAGCCGTTGGGTTTTTCATGCAATAAAATCCCTATTTGCGCCATTATTTGCCTGAAAATATCAATAGATTCAAGCGGCATACTTTTACAAGTGTTCAGTTCAAAGCGAAATTTAGTATCATAAATATCACTGTAAATATTGGGGTGAAATTGAAGCACTAGGCACAGATTATTTGGCTCAGGTTGGTTGATAGAGTGTATTTCGCTTGGGTTAAACAGATAAATATCCCCGTCACTGAGCCTCTGAGTGTCTGCCTCACAGTGAACGCTCACACTTCCGCGCAGCACCAAAAACGCTTCATATTCATAATGCCAATGCGGGCTGGAGTTTTCCATGGAGACAATGCGGCATGTGAGAGGTGTCTGCGCTGTGCGTTTTACATATTCCAGTTCATACTGACTCACTTACACTCCCCCTCTCCCACTTTCGTATATTATACACTTTTCAAAGAAAAATGCAAAATTTTAAGATTGCTTTTGACACAAATTGAGAACTTGAGCTAATCTTTTTTTGTTATAATGTATAAAATAACTGAAAAGAGGTATGTGATATGGAAGCAACTAGCACACCAACCAACAGCAAAATGATTACAAAAATCCTTTATGCGGCGGGAGACATTGGTTGCAATTTTGTCTGGACATTTGTATCAGGATTTCTCATGCTCTACTATACAGACAGTGTGGGCGTTTCAGCAGCCTTTGTCGGTACAATGTTTTTTGTTTCACGCATTTTCGACGGTGCGAGCGATATTGGAATTGGTTTGATAATCGACAGGACAAACACACGTTGGGGCAAGGCACGCCCGTGGCTGTTATGGTTTTGCATACCTTTTGTAATAAGCCTAATGCTATTATTCAGAGTACCCGACTCTCTTTCTGACATGGGACGAAATATCTACATATATGCAACCTATCTATTTTTGGTTGTCATTTGCTACAGCTTTGTAAATCTTGCTTACAATGCCCTGCTTCCACGCTTTTCACTTACGGTTCACGACAGAAATGTTGTTGCGGCTGTAAGAGGATTAGCCGTAGTTGCAACAGCACTTGCAATTTCAATTTTAACACCGATACTGCTCGATGCATTCGGCGGAGTGGAGTATCAAGAAACTTGGGGACGAATTTCAACACTTTATGCAGGTATTGCTCTTGTGATGATACTTCTTACGTTTTTTGGAGTTAAAGAAAAAATTCCTAGTTCACAAGATGATGGCAGTGTCGACAAAGTGCCAATAAAAAAAGCCTTGGCAATCTCGCTTAAAAACAAGTATTTTTATGTAGCGACAGGGCTTTTTGTTGTTTTCTACGCCTCCATGGGCCTCGGCGGTGTTACAATTTTCTTTGCCCGTGATGTAATGGGTGATGCAAACTTGCTTGGACTGATTTCAGGCGTGTTGATACTCCCGATGTTGCTCGCTACTCCTTTTCTTCCCGCACTTTACAAAAAATTCGGCAAACGCAATGTGATGTTTGTCGGTGCATTGATTATGGCACTTGGGTGTGGACTACAACTCATTCGCCCCGATGATTTGATGCTTTACGTTATTTTCGCTATTTTACGCGGACTGGGCAGTATCATGTTTTCTATGCCTATCTTTACTCTGGCGGCAGATATTGTGGATTTGGACGAACATCGCCACGGTCTGCGTGCCGAAGGACTTATTACTAGCGTTAACAGTTTCGGAATGAAAGTAGGTACGGGGTTTGGTGCAGCATTGGTCGGTTGGGTCTTGGCGCATGGTAACTATGATGCAGATGCCGCAGTTCAAGGTCAAGATGCATTAAATGCCATGATTGCTTTGCAAATCAGCATACCGATGATACTCTCTGTAATACTTGCAATACTCCTGATTTTCTGGGATATAGAGAAACACAATATAGGCGAAAAGAAAAGTGAGGCTGAGGCTTAGTTTGAAAGAATTCAAACTAACGGGGAATGTGCGATTTGCTCCCCCTACGGGGAACCGCAAATGATGCACAAAATGACAATTCCTTTAATGAGTCGTTTTGTGCCTGAAGATTTTCGAAAGGAATGGTCATTAATATGAAAAAATATCAAGATAAATCCCTATCTGCAACGGAAAGAGCAAATGATTTGCTTCCGCATATGACAATGGACGAAAAAATTGCGCAATTGCAATGTACTATGGTTGTCGGCGAGCCTGAGCCACTTTCAAAAAACTTCCCAAATGGTCTCGGCAGTGCAGTTGTGTTCTCGGCGGCACAAAACCCTGCCGGTGTTGCTGAAAACAATCAAAAAACTACAGAATTTTTCTCAAACACACGACTCGGGATTCCACCGCTCTTGCACGTTGAAGCAGTGACCGGCGTCACAAGCCCAGGCGGCACAACATTCCCCTCTGCTATCGGATTGGGGGCAACATTTAATCCCGAAACGATTTTCGACATGGCAGACACTGCACGGCAACAGATGCTGGCTGCCGGTTACCGCCATGCGCTGTCTCCTGTGATGGATGTCGCTCGCGACCCACGATGGGGCCGCACAGGTGAGACCTATGGTGAAGACCCAACACTATGCGCAAAAATGAGCGTAGCGTTCACAAAGGGCTTGCAGGGCAAAAACCTTGAAAACGGTGCAATCGCAACAGGCAAGCACTTTCTCGGATATGGTTTTGGTGATGGTGGCCTAAATATGGCGAGCAACCCCATTACACCTCGTGAATTGCGTGAAGTCTATGCAAAACCCTTCCAAGCCGCCGTCACTGAGGGAAAGCTGCGAGGGATTATGAATTCATACGGAACTATCGACGGAGAGATGATTATCGGCTCCGCTCATATCATGACTGATTTGTTGCGTGATGAAATGGGTTTTGACGGAATAATGGTGTCCGACTATCTTTCCATAGAAAAGCTTGTTTATTACGGGCTTGAACCAAATCTCGAAGAAGCCGGAATAACGGCATTAAAAGCGGGACTTGACGCAGAATACCCTAATGCAAATTGTTATAAAGGCAATTTGGCAAATGCCGTAAACGCGGGGCGACTGGATGTCACTGTAATCGACCGCTCTGTGAGGCGAATTTTAATAGCAAAATTTGAACTCGGACTATTTGACAATTCAAGACCAAAAGCAGAAACTATCCCCACTGCATATGGCGACCCAATTCACACCGCAAGAAGTCTTAAAGCCGCACAGGAATCAATTGTACTACTGAAAAACGACGGCGTTTTGCCACTCTCAAAAACCATAAAAACTTTGGCTGTGATAGGTCCTCATGCAGATAATATACGCCTATTATTCGGCTGTTACACCTTGCCTGCGGGCTTAGAAATGTCCATGAGCAACTCGCTTGCGAGCGACATGGCGGGGCTTGACGGCATGAAAGATTTTGTAGAGCAAACCACTACGGAGCAACCACCACCTGAAACTTATCCCGGCAGTGATGTTTTGCGTGAAAAGCCCGAAGTTACCGAAATGATAAAAATGGCATTTGGAAGTTTTGTTCCCACGATTTTAAAGAGTATAAAAGAAAAATGCCCCACAACCAATGTCCTCCATACACAAGGTTGCGATATAGCAGGAAATGATCGCTCAATGTTTGCTGATGCTGTCAAAATCGCAGGTCAAGCAGATGCTGTAATCATGACTCTGGGTGGAAAGTACGGCTGGGGCGCAAATTGCACAATCGGTGAAGGGCTCGATAGAGACGACATAGGACTCACGGGTATTCAAGAGGAGCTCGTAAAAACCATCATCGAAACAGGAAAACCAACCATTATCGTCCACATGGATGCAAGGCCGCTTTCAAGCGTGTATATAAAAGAAAACGCATCAGCCATTATCGAAAACTGGTTCCCCGGCACAACGGGCGGTCAAGCTTTGGCAGATGTGCTGTTTGGCGACTACAATCCTGCGGGGAGATTACCTATGACTGCTGTACGAAATGCAGGACAAATTCCAATATATTCTGGTCAGAAAAACGGCAATAGTTATTACGCAAAAAACACCACAAGTGCGTTGAGCCGCTATGTTGAAAGCACCACAGAACCATTATTTTACTTTGGAGAAGGTTTAAGTTATACTACATTTGTATATGAAAATCTATCCGTCACGCCTGAAGTAGCGTCCGATGGAACAATTGAGGTAAAATTCGATATATTAAACAGTGGCAATTACGACGGAGAGGAAGTCGCACAACTATACGTATCCGACGAACTCGCCTCTATGCTCCGCCCTGCCAAAGAATTTGCAGGTTGCAAGCGCCTTTTTATCAAAGCCGGAGAAAAGGCATCTGTGCGATTTACTGCCAAAGTCGACCAATTTGCATTTTTAAATAAAGACATGGACTGGGTTTTAGAATCAGGCAAAATGAATGTTCTCATAGGCGCATCTTCTGAGGATATTCGCTTAACCGGCAGTTTCAACATTACGGACAGCAAAATAATTGACGGCAAAACTCGTAGTTTTTACGCTAACTCTGAAGTACTTTCTCACGATTGCCGAAAGTGATGAGCAATTTGCTCCACTTTTGCAGGGGACGCACACCGGGCGTCCCGTCCCCCTCTGTTTCAAAAAGAAATTAAGAAAGGCAACAAACATATGAAAGATATTATTTGGTTATTAGGATCAAGAATCTTAATCCTCGCAGCCTTAGCAGCCATCGGAGGCTTGGTTTTTAGCTCATGGCTTGGCGCTGTCTTTCTCCCTGTTACTATCGTAGCGGTAAAAATCTTAGTGCGTCTAACAATGGGTGCAATAAGAAACAGCAAAATGAGAAGCAAACTCGGAGAAGAAGCCACCATGCAAACAGACGAATCCGGTTACACCTTCTGCGACCTTAACAAAAATGGGAAGCTGGATATTTATGAAGATTCTCGTGAGCCGATAGAGCGGCGTGTTGAGGATTTGCTCTCTCAAATGACTATTGAAGAAAAAGTCGGACAAATGTTCTGCCCCTATTTAAGCTCAACTAACGAAAATAAGCTGCATAAAAAAGGCAGTCCGTTTTCGGCTGGAACCGTACTTGAAACGATTGCCGAAAAGCAAGTCAGTGCATTTAGTTGCATGGGCTCGGCAAAACCCGAAGTGTTTGCTAAATGGTACAACGCCTGTCAAAGACTCGCCCGCCGAACAAGGCTCGGAATCCCTATAACCCTCGGCTCCGACCCCAGACATCACTTCATAGGCGAAAACAATCCTCTCGCAACCCTTGTAGATAACGGCTTGTCCACATGGCCTGCCCCTATCGGCCTTGGAGCATGTGCCGATGAAAATCTGGTGGAGACTTTCGGCAAACTCGCTAGACGTGAACTGCGCGCACTCGGCATAAGTTTTGGACTTCACCCCGTCGCAGACACAGCCACCGAGCCACGTTGGCCTCGCATCAAGGAGACTTTCGGCGAAGATGCTGATTTAAATTCTCGCCTTACAGCGGCATATATCAGAGGGTTTCAAGGCGAAAAAATAGACAGTAGCAGCGTCGCCTGCTGTGTGAAACATTTTCCGGGCGGAGGTCCTCAAAAAGATGGCGATGATGCACACTACACATTCGGCAAAGAGCAAATATATCCGGGCGACGGTTTTGATTATCATCTAAAGCCCTTTGAGGCGGCAGTAGATTCTGACGTTGCCGCAGTCATGCCATATTACGGCATACCGATTGGGCAAGAAGGCATAGAAGAAGTCGGGTTTAATTTTAATAAAGATGTCATTACAGGGCTTCTCAGGGAAAAACTGGGTTATGACGGCATTGTGCATACTGACTATAGCATAATAAAAGACAATCTCATAGCAGGAATTCGCCTGCCCGCACGAGCTTGGGGTGTAGAAGCTCTCTCTGCGCACGAGCGAGTAAAAAAGGCAATTGATGCGGGTATTGACCAATTGGGCGGTGAGTTTTGCTCCGAGCTTTTGGTTGATTTAGTGAAAAGTGGCGAAGTCTCGGAATCACGAATAGACGAATCCTGCCGCCGTGTGCTCACACTCAAATTTAAGCTTGGACTGTTTGATAACCCGTTTGTCCCCGTTGAAGATGCGATAAAACTTTGCAATAACGCCGAATATGCAAAAGCAGGTGAGGACGCAATGAGAAAATCGCTCGTTTTGCTGAAAAACGGCAAAAACGACACATCTACTCTCCCGCTCGCCAAAAATATCAAAGTATATATCGAGGGATTTCAAAAAAGCAATGTAAGCCGCTATGCCGAGGTTGTCAGCAGTCCCGACAAGGCTGATTTCGCTTTGGTTCATCTTGATTTCCCATACAGAACCGACAAAAGAGAACTTTTAGCGATGATGTTTAAAGGTTTGGACTTAGACTACACAGAAAAGCAAAAAAAGAAGCTCCACAAAGTCATGAAAACTTGCCCGACTATTGTGTGTATCAACATGGTGCGGCCCGCCGTTATCCCCGAAATAGCCGAGCATTCGGCAGGGATTCTCTGTGAGTTCGGCGCACGGGAAACCATAATACTGGAAGCTATATTCGGAGAATTCTCACCAAGCGGCAAGCTACCTTTTGAACTCCCGCGAAGCATGGAAGCTGTGCGCAAGCAAAAATGCGACACCCCATTTGACAGCGAAAATCCGCTCTATGAATACGGCTTTGGCTTACAATATGATGGTATAGATGTTGCGACATTTGATTATGTATAACTGTTCGGTACCCCCGCAAATGATGAGCGGTTTACCCTGGTTTTTCGGGAGCCATCGGGATCTACACCGCTGTTCTCCCGAAAAACCAGGGTAAACCGCCCATCATCTGCTGCATTTGTGAGTGATCTTTACATTGGGAGTTTTTGTTTTTATGAAAGAGTATAAACCGAGTTACGAAATTGAGGAAATCTACGAGAATACTTACAAAATCGCAGACCATGGTCTAGGCATGGGTAAAGTTTATATGTATCTGCTTGTGGGAAGCGAGAAAGCTTTGCTTTTTGATAGCGGATATGGATTGCTTGATTTAAAAACCATTGTCGCAACAGTCACAGACAAGCCGTGCATATGTGTTTGTTCGCACGGACATTTAGACCATGCACTCGGAGCGTGTCAATTTGAAGAGGCCTATATTCACAGCAGTGATTTTGATGTGTATACGCAGCACACGAGCTCTGAACTCATTACCACATTTGCAATGAGCGGACTTTTATTTAAGCCGCCAAAGTGGATACGAAATAATCCGAGTTATCAAAAATTAGTGACGCAGATGGTGCAAAAAGAATATGCGCCGCTCCGTGCCATTGATGATATTTCATCATTTGATTTAGGTGGGCGGATAATTACTTGGCGAAGTGTTGTTGGACACACAAAAGGAACTATCTCCCTCGTTGATGAAAATCATAATACCGTGTTTGATGCCGATGCAGGAGCACCCGGTGCATGGCTTTTCCTGCCGGAATCAAGCCCATTGTCCAAATACAAGATTGAACTTGAAAAATATCGTGATTTTATGCACGAAAAAGGCATTACACGCCGTTTTGTCGGACATTCAGGCAAGCCACTCGGCGAAAAATACATAGATAACCTAATTCGCTGTGTAGACATTTCCATAGCAAAGCCCAAGAAAGGCATAAAAGTTAAGTCAGTTCTGGGTGATGTACGTATCGTATTTGCAGGTGGTTCGTTAATATTTTGCCGCAGGAATGGAGGCGATTTGTAATATGCCGAAAATTACAGAAGAAATGATACATCCGGAGTTGCGTAAAAAAGCTCGTAATCTTCGCAAAGCACCACAGCGTTTTTCTCTGCGCAAGACAAAACTCATGAAGAAAATGTGCAGATTTCTCAAAGGCAAGCATAGTAAGGAAATGCAATATAAACAGCATTACATCACTCGACCTGACGGTTCACAGCTACGCATTTGCGTATATACACCGCAAGAGCCTAAAGAAAACGTGCCGGGGCTTTTGTGGATTCATGGCGGTGGCTATTCCATTGGTATTCCCGAACAGGACGATGCTTTTATATTGCGTTTCGTGAAAGCGAGTGGCTGTGTGGTGGTCTCCCCCGACTATACGTTATCGCTTGACAAACCATATCCTGCGGCTCTTGATGATTGTTATGACGCACTTCTTTGGCTTCGGGATAATGGCGCAAAATATGGTATGCAAAAAAATCAAATATTTGTCGGAGGAAATTCGGCAGGTGGCGGACTCTCTGCGGCGCTGACGCTTTTAGCTCGTGATAAAGGCGAGGTGCCGATTGCTTTTCAAATTCCACTTTATCCCATGATGGACGACAGACCAACGGATTCATCAACAGATAATGATGCTCCGCTCTGGTACTCTGAGGTCAATGATGCATCATGGCAATTATATTTAGGCGAACATTATAGGAGCGAAACGGCTCCAATCTACACAGCGGCGGCACGTGCAGATGACTACGCAAATCTACCGCCAACATGTTCGTTTGTGGGTAGCATAGAGCCTTTTGCTGACGAAACAATAACATACATAAAAAACCTTGAAGCAAGCGGAGTGCCCACTCACTTTAAGGTTTTTGACGGTTGTTTTCACGCATTTGACCAAATTTGCCCTGATACAGAAATATCAAAAGAAGCTGTAGAGTTTTTGATGGAGTCGTTTAACTACGCTGTGGCAAATTACTTTACACCTTTATGAAATTTTCAAAAGGAGCGGTATCTATATGGCTTTTAAAAAGTACTTCGTTTTAAATTTTGATGATGGGCTTGAACATGACAAGCAGTTTATATCTCTCATGAAAAAGTATGGACTTTCAGGCACGTTTAACATAAGTGCAGGGCTTTTTGGTGTGCGCCATTCGCTGGCAGGTATGAGCCGTATACCTAAAGATGAGGTGCGGCAGGTCTACGAGGGGTTTGAAGTGGCATCTCATGGGTTTAAGCATGAGAAATATCTATTTATGTCTGCTGAAAAAATAGAGCGGTCACTTGAAGACGATATTGCAGCGCTATCGGAAGTGATGGGCTATGAGATTGTTGGTCACGCCTTCCCCTATGATATGCGAACACGCGCAGCTGTGAATTATCTGCGCAAAAGAAAAACACTCTACACTCGCAAAGCAGTAGGCACAAAACCACGGTTTTATTTTCCGGATGACCCTCTCACATACATCGCCACCTGTTCATTCACTTCACCAAACGTTATGCGGCTACTAGATAAATTCATACAGGCAAAACCGGAAAAATCAGATTTACTTTTCACAATGTGGGGGCATAGCTGGGAAATGGAGCGCGGATTTATCAAATGTCCCCCATCTAAAGTAGAACGCATTTTCGCCAAAATCGCAGGACGAGATGATATAACATATTGCACAAGCAAAGAGGCGTTTTTGCGAGTTTAAAGCCCTACCCCATCTGCCTAAGCTCACAAATCAGCTCGCCGCTGCTCAGTTCGATTATTGCATAAGACCCCTTATTATCCCCGACACTACCCGGATTTAACACAACAAACCCCTCATCTGTAGAGTAATATTGCACATGTGTATGACCGAAGAGCAAAGCGTCCACTCCCCGCTCTTTTGCCGCACTTATTATTCTGCCTTTGCCCATCTTTACACCGTACAAGTGCCCATGCGTCATGAAAAAACGCTTATCTTCCAACACAAATTCATCTATATCAAGCCCTCTTGAAGATGGGTCGCAGTTCCCTCTCACAGAGCGAAATGGTATATCCGAAAACTCTATTTGAATAATTCGGCAATCCCGATCATTATCTCCAAGATGGAGTATGAGGTCGGGATTTTCTAATGCCACCACCCTGCGCAAAGCAGAATCATTTCCATGTGAATCCGATAACACAAGTATCTTCATTGTACGCTCCTAAACAAACACTCCGCAAGTCACCTTACACATTTTGCGGATAAGTTAAAGGTTATTTACTGCCGCAATTATAATCTAATTATGCAAAATTATCAAGAGATTATTATCTTTGACAATTCTTAACTTTCCATACTCCCCAATTTCAAATTTGCCCGTTAGAATGTCACCTATCATTCAATTGTTTAGGGAAGGAAATGCAATGATTCAAATAACAAATTTAAGCAAATCCTATGGCAAGAACAAAGCACTCGACAATATAAGCCTCGACCTTTTATGCGGAATATACGCTTTACTCGGCCCAAACGGGGCGGGAAAATCCACGCTTATGAACATTCTCACACTCGGACTTTCTCCCGATAGCGGAGAGGTGAGCTGGCAAGGGCGCTCTATTGAAAAGGCAGGGCGTGATTACCGTGCCATACTCGGTTATATGCCACAACAACAGGGAATATATGACGGATTTCGGGGCATAGATTTTCTCTATTATATAGCAGGATTAAAAGGTTTAAAAAAAACGCATATACAAACCGAAGTCCTGCGAGTTGCAGCACTCGTAAACCTCTCCGAGCGCTTAAATGACAGACTTCCAACATATTCAGGCGGCATGAAACAGCGCATTTTGCTTGCTGCCGCAGTTTTAGGTGACCCTAAACTCGTAATCCTCGATGAGCCTACAGCAGGGCTGGACCCAAAAGAGCGTGTACGAGTGCGGGAAATCATCAAAAACATGGCAGGCGATAAAATAATTATATCCGCAACCCATGTGGTATCTGATATTGAAACAATTGCCGATGAAATAATCCTTCTCAAAAACGGCGTAATTGCCGACATGGGTAGCCCCGCCGAGTTATGCGACAAGCTTAATGCTTCGGAGGGTTTGGAATCCGTGTATATGAAAATTTTTGGAGAGGAATAGCTTTATATATGTTTTTGTTTAAATATGAACTTTATAAAGTTATCACAAGAAAAATGTTTTGGGGCATACTGGTGGCGGCTGTTATCGTGAATATGCTTACTTTGTGGTGGTTAAACCCACCCCCCGAAGGGCTCAGCCATGCGCAAGTCAGATATATATATGATACAATTCGCCCCATGAGCTCAGAAGATAAGGTCACATTTCTTGCTGACTTTATACACCGGGATGAAATGCACAATATTTACGATGAAGTAACTTTGCTCGAAAATGAAGCATATAGCAGGCTTGCCGCTTATATCACATATCAATTGACGATAAACACACATTCGGCACATCTCGACCGCATTGACGAAGCCGCCAACAGACTGCTTGGCACTGCAATATTCGGCGGTGACCCTCACTCTTTTTCTGCACGAAATATCAGCAGGACACAGCAAAATTTCTATGGATTGCGAGACATTCCGATCCACTTTGATGTGAACAAAGGACTCTATATACTGCTTAACTCCGTTTCTTCGGATATAATTATAATCCTATTAATTTTATTCATATGCATAGCGCTCATAACTGACGAAAAGGACAAGCGGCTGTTTTTAATCGTAAAAGCGACTTCAAAGGGTCAAATACACACTATTGCCGCAAAATTATGTGTAATGTTTTTGTGTGTACTCAGTGTCAGTATGCTTATTTTTCTTTCAGGAGTTGCTTTTGCCGAAGTTACATACGGACTGGGTGATGTGACACGCTCATTACAGTCTGTACCGCTCTTTATCGGTAGCACATTACAATTGTCTGTAGCTGAGTTTTTAGGCTTACACTTTTTTGCCAAAACCGTCGGCATGTTCTGCATTGGGATTGCCGTTTTATTAATTGCCATCCACGTTAAGCACTCTGTGATACTCATTGCGTCAACAGCCGCTCTTGCCGTGTTGAATGTATCGCTGGCTTCTATCCCGATAGTATCAACTTGGAATATTCTGCGTTTTCTGAACATGTTTACCCTGCTTCGCCCACACCGTGTTTTCGGCGATTATTTTAACCTGAATATTTTCGGCTATCCGGTTAATACAGTGCCTGTGTTCATATTATTTGGAGCAATTTTATTCATTGGCTTGGGGCTTTGTGTCTGCATATCATTTGTAAAAAAGCGCAGTTTGGAAAGTGATTTAAACTTTATTGCTAAAATCACAAATTTGCGCCTATTTCCAACTCGCATTAACACAAGCTGGAAATATTTTGAGTTTAAGAAACTTGCATTTACAAACAAAGCACTGATTTTCCTCATAGCATTTATTATCATGCAAGGATTTTTCATTCATAGCCAAGACGAGCCGCATTTGGGGTTTCACCATCACTCTGCGAGAAACATTCTGATTATGTTGGAAGGTCCTCTCACTGATCAAAAATCAGAGTTCATTCTTTCTCAAAGGACGAGGTACGACAGGCTCAGAACCAATTTAGACAGACTTAACAATGAATTACTCACCGCTGATGAAAATGTATACATGATAATTTACCAAGATACTTGGTACTACCAAAGTCAGATTAATTCCATGCAAGGGTTTCTCATGGTTTACGAGCGATACGAGCATATCCGCGCTAATTCTCACGCTAAATTTTTATATGATGCAGGGTATGCGAGGCTGTTTGGACTCAGAGTTTCGGATGCGGGGCTTCATGCGGGCGTTTTGCTTATTTTATTGTTGATTTTGTCTTTGAGCGGAATGTTTGCTATGGAATATAAGACAGGTATGTATAAGATACTTAACTCGACTTTGCACGGACATATCGACACCGTGCGAATAAAATTACTTCTGTCATCTGGGTTTACACTCATAGCGTTTATATTCGCAAGTTTACCCGAACTGCTCTACATTGGGCGCTTCTTTGGATATCGGGGGCTTAACTTTCCACTCGCAAGCATTACGCCCACAGGTATGGGCGAATTCCCATCATTTGTCGACAACCTGCCCATTTGGGTGTACATCGTATTTTTACTTTCTATGCGGTTAACCGTGTTTATGGGTATCAGCTTGATTATTCTCGCACTATCACTTAAAATCCGCAATGTCGCTTATACGGTTTTAGCTTCAGCAGGGTTACTGTTGCTCCCCGTTTTCCTTCATTTATTCGGTTTTGAGCTTTTAAATCCGATAAGCCTGGTGAATCTGATTACACTAAACCCGCTAATCCTTGCCCCATCTATAGTTGGAGCTATGCAGGTCGCTATCTTTGCTTTTGTTTCAATAATGTGTCTGCGATACATTATTAGAAGATTCTTAACATTCTATGCCACTTAACTTTGAAAACACAAGTTAAAATAATCACCTAAACAAAAAAGGAGGCACTACCGTGGACAAAAATAAAACAATAATTACATTTATTACCATTATCATCACCCTCTGCTTGCTAACCGCTTGCAGCAACGAAAGCTCGCCACTCGGAACTATAGCGAATAGCCGTGAAGATACTGCTATGCAAAGTAGCGCTATACAAAACGTTGATGCACCATCAAGCACAGACGAAATAGGCGGCGAAACAGCCGGCACCTACTATGAAAGTCACAATAACTCTACACCTGCAGTCGCACCAATCTCACTGAACTCACCTGACGGCATCCCCCTCACCGACAGATGGACAGCAGAGCATGGAATCTACTTTGTCGCCGCAAGTGAAAACGCATCACTTCTCTTGCACATGACAGACCACACCACAGGAAGTAGCTTTGTTTTATGTCCCAGACCCGACTGCCAACACAACTCGGCGGACTGCGGAGCATATTTGCCGCAAACCATTTTTGAAAGCGGCGGCATAAACGATACGGTAGGAGCAAGACGTGTACTGACAGACTCACAAGAAAACGCCATACTCTTTGCAGACGGTGAACATATCTACGCAAGCAACGGCGGCAACAGCATTTATCGCTTTAATCTCGACGGTAGCGGACGAACAGAAGCTGTGAGAATTCCCGATGAATATATGATTTCATCGATTGACGTATGGCTGATGAATGGTAAGCTGTACGCGCAAGGTTCGATTACGCTTGCTTTGGGAGATGAAAATTCCCCGGAATTTACGATTGTCGGTGTAGGGGTGGTTGTGGAAATAGATTATCAAAACGGCACAGTTCGCGAACTTCACCGAAACGATTACCGCCAAACACTTGAATCAGATGGGGAGTTCATATTTACAACAGTTTTTGGTCTGTGGGATGGGAAAGTTTTCTTTCGTGAAAGACATAGTCCGGCTTGGGACGGAACAGACAGAGCCGCAATAATGGCAAATTTTGACAATGAACGCACGACACTATTTTCCATAGACCCACGAACAAGCGAGAGAACCACATTACACAGCGCAATACAGTCAGAAGCGAGCGAACCTACCGTCATGGGGAGAGCCGGGGCAGTATTTCATTCTCGCTCTCAAAATGCAATGTTGCGGCTTGATTTGCTGACAGGCGAAACAGCCGTTCTTGCAGAGAATATCCACGGGTATATTCAAGTAGACAGAGAGCTTGGCGGGCGGTTATTGCTGGAACATTGGAGCGACCATCCCCGCGCCGATGCATATGCTTTCGACCGTTTGAATTTACTCGCTCTAAACCTTGCAACAGGCGAAGTTTCCGAAATAACACTGCGTATCACAACGAATATGGGTAAGCGAGGTGCTATGCGCATTGTCCGCGAAGAAAATGGATATTTCTACATTGGAGTCGAGCAGGAGCTTGAGAGGCAGGAAGTCCGTGGAAGCGACCCATGGTATTCTCCTATCCGTCATCGCATGGGGCGTATTCCGATAGAAGATTATTTCGCCGGCAACGCCGCCGCTATAGAGCTGCTGGGCTGGTATACGGCAAACGACTGGTTTACATGGGAACGTCAAGTCAGGGGTAGGTAACAAAAGCTATGGAACATTATAGCGGACGAAGGCAAAAATCCAGACAGAGACAAAGGCGGCGGCGAAGAACTCTTTTCGCTAAAGTTCTTGCATTTGTAATTTTAATTGCGGTATCTATCGTGGCATATACGCATTTGATGGCTGACACAGGCAATAGCGGATATTCAACTGTAAGCACTTCTACTGTCTCACACAGATTTCCATCTTTTAATACAGAGCTCCCCATCTCGGACATCGAGGACACGCAATATTTAAAACTCGTAAATCGCAACCTCTCTATTAACACCCCGGTTGAGCCAAGTTTGCTTGCTCCGATTTGGCCCGGTGTATCTGTGCGTGCAGTTGATATAACACTGCACGAAACGGCAAGGAGCGCAATGCTTAAGCTTTACCAAGCCGCAGAGCGTGATGAAATCCATAATTTATTTGTCGCAAGTGGCTATCGAACACACGAAGAACAGCGCAATCTCTATGAAAACGCAAGTGACAGAAGATATGTCATGCCACCGGGGCATTCAGAACATCAGCTGGGGTTGGCAGTAGACATTTTGCTTACCACAGGCAGTATCAGAGGGACAAGCGAAGCGATGTGGCTGACCGAAAATGCGCCTGAGTTTGGACTAATTCTCAGCTATCCGTATCATAAGCAGGAAATAACAGGTGTTGCCTACGAACCTTGGCATTTTCGCTATGTAGGGCGAGTACACGCATCGGTTATGTTACAGCATGACTTTGTACTTGAGGAATACATAACGTTCTTGCAGGAAACCGTTGGAATACAAGTCGAGTTTGACGAAGAGAATTGGTATATCTTGTACCAACGTCCGATAGATGGTAAAATATTCGTGCCACACGATATGGACTTTAATGTTTCAAGCACCAATACGGGTGGATTTATTATTACGGCATGGAGGTAAATGTTTTTGGAATACACAATATTTGTATGTGATGATGATGAAGATATTCGCAATGCGCTGACTATTTATTTCAGTCAAGAGGGTTATAGGGTTTTGCATGGGAAAGATGGCTCTGATGCCGTTAAGGCGGCTGAAAAAGAGACACTTCATCTAATAATTTTGGACGTAATGATGCCTAGTCTCGACGGCATTGCGGCGGCTGTGAAAATTCGAGAGAAGAGCAATGTGCCTATACTCTTTCTTTCCGCTAAAAGCGAAGAAACCGACCGCATTTTAGGGTTAAATATGGGCGGAGACGACTATATAACGAAGCCCTTTAACCCGATAGAGCTTATCGCCCGAGTGAAAGCCGCACTCAGGCGGTATGCCCGACTTGGCGGTATAAGCGGCAATGAAACAATCGCAAAGAGCCCCGGTATTTATCAAACAGGTGGGCTTGTCCTCGACGATGACAAAAAGCAGGTGAGCATTGACGGGTGGGAAGTAACGCTTACAGCACTGGAATACAACATACTAAAACTGATGATTTCAAATCTCGACAGAGTGTTTTCTTCAAATCAAATCTACGAAGCAGTTTGGGACGAGCCTGCTTTTCATGAGTCAAAAACCGTGTCTGTGCATATAAGACATATTCGGGAAAAAATTGAAATCAACCCTAAAGAGCCGCATTACCTAAAAGTCGTCTATGGGTTGGGTTATAAGGTGGTGCGCCATGATTAAAATTCTATGCTCCCCTCTTACAAAGCTATTGCTTGTTTTTGCAGCATATCTTGCGCTCGTGTCGGCACTGCGGGGTGTCAGTCACACATTTCACGTGCTGTTCCGAAGCATTTTCGGCGACTGGTTGCACTTTGGTTTAATTCCATCCTTTACCCTCTTAGCCATGCTTCTCGGCGCTCTGGGGTTTTCAGTTTTTAAGACAAAAAAAGGTTTCTTACGGCAAGAAACACTCTTTGTCCTATGGCGTAAAATCGATGGATTTTTGATGATTGTTTTCGCAATTTGGTTTGCATTATTTCTGATGATTCAGACATATAGACAGTGGGGCACGCCTGAATCTATAATTCCCTACACAGGCGCATATCTACTTTTTATTTTGGTGGCGACAGAGATTATTGCGCGTATTCGCGATAAAGAGTTTATGTCGAGTTTTTGCCTCGCGGACTTTTTCAAAAAATATCCTGTTTGGAGTCCTTTGGGGTTATTAATTTTAGTTACTCTCATGGCAAATCTGCTGATACTTTTCTTTTCGCATTTATCATCAATCGGTGTCGGGGTTTTTCTCCGCGCAAGCGCAGTGATTATGGTAGAGCGGGCAGTTGTGCTTCACTTCAATGCAGAGGGCTTTTTACAGACAATATCTGCGCTCTCCATCGTTGGAATTGCTTGTTTTGTGATGGTCTTACGGAGTCTTTCTAAAAAATACGACAAAGCAAATGACGAAAAGCTCCGTTCAGAACGCTTCAAGAGTGAGCTTATCACCAATGTCTCACACGATATCCGAACACCGCTCACCTCTATCATAAACTATGTAGATTTGCTGAAAGCGAGGCCGCTAAATGGCGATACCGCCGAGTATGTAGCGGTTTTAGACAGAAAATCCGCACGGCTTAAAACGCTGATTGATGATTTGATGGATGCTTCAAAAGCAGGCACGGGCAATGTCAAGGTGGAGCCTAAGTCCGTTGATTTAACAGAGCTTATTGGGCAAGTCGCAGGAGAGTTTGATGACCTGTTTATCGCACGAAACTTAACACTTGCACTCCGCCAACCCGACGAGACGGTTTTTGCCATAGCTGACAGTCGCCACCTGTGGCGTACACTTGAAAACTTGTTTTCCAATGCCATAAAGTATTCCCTCCCCGGCACTCGTGTGTTTGCAGAGCTTTCGCAAATTGCAGAAAAAACGGTGTTCACGATGAAAAATACATCGCAAACACCGATTGATCTATCAGGAGATGCCTTAACCGAACAATTCATCCGAGGCGACAAAGCTCGCGAAAGCGAAGGCAGTGGATTGGGTCTCTACATCGCTAAAAGTCTCGTGGAATTGATGGACGGGCAATTTGAAATCCGCACATCGGGAGATTTATTTGAAGTGGAGATTAGGCTGAGTGCTCTGCCTTTACCGTCTCAACATATTCATCATAAGTCATAGCCCTATCGATAATTCCATCATTCGTAAACTCAATAATACGATTCGCCATCGTCTGAATTAACTGATGGTCATGGGTCGTCAAAATTACGTTGCCTTTGAAATCGACAAGCCCATTGTTGAGTGTGGCTACACTTTCCAGGTCAAGGTGGTTGGTCGGTTGGTCGAGAAGCAAGACGCTTGAACCCGACAGCATCAGTTTTGAAAGCATACAGCGTACCTTCTCACCCCCCGAAAGCACACGCACTTCTTTATATACATCATCGCCCGTGAACAGCATTCTACCCAGAAACGTCCGCAGGTAGCTCTCACGTTTATCTTCCGAATACTGACGAATCCAGTCAATGATTGAAAGCTGGCCATCTTTGAAGAGCTCGCTGTTGTCTTTCGGGAAATACGCCTGTGAGGTCGAAACACCCCATTTTATTTCCCCCTCATCAGGCTCCATTTCTCCCGCCAAGAGCTGAAACATGGTAGTTATGGCATTTTCGTTTTCACCAATGAATGCTATTTTGTCGTTTTTATCCATGATAAAATTCACTTTATCAAGCACTTTCACACCGTCTATTGTTTTTGAAACATCAGTGACAAAAAGCCTGTCTTTGCCCGGCTCGCGCTCCATTTTAAAGCCCACCCAAGGGTAGCGGCGAGTGGACGCGGGCATTTCTTCAATTTTAATTTTCTCGATTAGCTTTTTCCTTGAAGTTGCCTGACGGGATTTAGATTTATTTGCCGAAAAGCGACGCACAAATTCTTCGAGTTCTGAGATTTTATCCTCATTTTTCTTGTTCTTTTCCTTAATTAGCTTTTGCATTAGCTGGCTTGAATCATACCAAAAGTCGTAGTTTCCGACATACATCTTTATCTTCTCGAAGTCGATGTCTACAATGTGTGTACAGACTGTATTTAGAAAATATCTGTCATGCGCCACAACTATCACGGTACCCTCATAATCCATCAAGAAATCTTCAAGCCATACTACACTACCGACATCTAGGTTGTTAGTCGGCTCGTCCAGCAAGATGATATCAGGTTTGCCAAAAAGTGCCTGCGCAAGCAAAACCTTCACTTTTTGACGAGGTTCAAGTGCCGTCATATCGCTGTGATGCAGTGATGTTGGTATACCAAGCCCCTGCAAAAGTTGCGAAGCATCTGACTCGGCTTCCCATCCTCCGAGTTCTGCATACTTCTCTTCAAGCTCAGCGGCAAGTATTCCATCAGCATCGGAAAAATCCTCTTTGAGATAGAGCGCATCTTTTTCCTTGCCGCATTCATATAACTCTAAGTTCCCCATTATAACCGTGTCGATAACCATGTGCTGATCATACATGTTTTGGTCTTGTTTCAAAACCGACATGCGCACATTTGGTTTTATATCAATACTTCCGGTAGTATGGTCAAGCTCCCCCGATAGTATTTTGAGAAATGAGGATTTCCCCGAACCGTTCGCGCCGATAACCCCATAACAATTGCCGGGTGTGAACTGCAAGTCCACCCTCGAAAAAAGAGTCGTTCCACCAAATTGTAGACTTAGGTTGTTGACTGTAATCATATTAATGACCATTCCTTTCGAATCTTCCGCTTAAGTATAACGTATCTAGTTGTTTTTAACAACATAATGTGGTATTATGTATATATTGTTAATAACAAGGAGGTGGGCATTTTGGAAGGTAATGTAGGCTATTTGGTAGCTATTGTTTTTCTTGTGCTCGCGCTTAATATATATATAACTTTCAAACGTATTAGCAGCACTAAGAAACGTAACAATAGTAATAGAAGAACCAGGGTAGAGCTTGATGTGGAAAAACAAGCCATCTGGCGTGATAAAGAGATTGCCCGCAGAATAGCCAGAGAACAAGATGATTATCTTGAACGGATAAAATTACGCGACGAGACTCTGGCCTTTTATGAAGAAGTGAGACGCCGCCATGTTTTCAGCGATGAACCTGATAAGAATAATGACACTGCAATTGAAATCACCACGGTATTTAACGCCGATACCGGGTTTTCAGATGCCGATATTGAGCCGATAGGGAGTGTGCCCGACATTGAACACGATGAGCGGCGCTAAGATTTCACCTAAACTTAAGGCTTATATCCATCGCCCGCACTGAGTGAGTTAGCGCACCTATGGATATAAAATCCACACCTGTTTTCGCCACAGCCAACAAATCATTGTCTCCCATATTGCCGGATGCCTCTGTTAGAGCGCGTCCGGCTATTTCATTAACAGCATCACGCATGAGCTCAAGCGACATATTGTCGAGCATTATTATATCGGCTTTTGCATCAAGAGCCTCTCTCACTTGCTCAATACGCTCTGTTTCGACTTCGATTTGGAGCGATTTGTCAAGCGAGTGTGAAGCTATTCTTTTTCGTACAAGCTCTACCGCTTTTGTAATCCCGCCTGCGGCTTTGATATGATTATCTTTTATAAGCACTCCATCAGAGAGGTTAAATCTGTGATTTGTCCCGCCGCCGCATTTGACTGCATATTTATCGAACGCGCGAAAACCCGGGGTAGTCTTACGGGTGTCTTTGATTTCAGTGGCTTCGCCTGACACTTTTTCCACAGCTTCGGCGGTTTTTGATGCAACACCTGACATATGTTGCAGCAGGTTTAGCGCAACCCGCTCGCCCGTTAAAATCGCACGGGAATGTCCTTTAATTTCAGCAAGATTCGTTCCCTGAGTAACTTTATCACCGTCGCTTACAAAGCAAGTCATAACTACTTTGTCATCAAGAAGTTCAAATACACGTTTTGCAACACTTAACCCGCAAACCACTCCGGGCTCTTTAGCAATAAAGCTTCCTTCCGATATAGCCGTTTCCGCTACAGTGCTAAGTGTGGTTACATCGCCTGTGCCGACATCTTCCTCAAGCGCAGAGCGTATAAACCCATCTAAATCAAATCCAAACATATTTTGAAAATCCACCGTTTCTGCCTCGCCCTCCGGACCATTCGAGCCTTCCGAGTTATGACCGCTTAATTCCGCTTTTTCAATAAAGTGAGACCCAATGCTTTCATCTCTGCTCAGTGCCGCTTCTAAAACAGCTTTTGCCACTGTAGCTATGTTCAGAGTTTCAAGATACTCCGTGCTACTATCATAAATCCGCTCAAGTTCCACAAGAATCTCTGAAACCTTTTTTAGCGCATATTCTAAACCTTCATTTGTTCTTATGACGTAACAATACTCGCTCATCAGCTCCTTAACAGACCTGCGCAGGGAGATATAGTCAAGCTTTTCATGAGTTCTGCTCTGTGTGCCAAAGTCAAAATCCGATAAACTCATGTCCAACGGCTGAGACGAAGTGAGCTCACTGTAAGCTGAGTTTATAAACTCAGCGGCACGGCGACCAAAAACTAAACACTCAAGCATAGAGTTTGATGCAAGCCTGTTTGCACCGTGAACACCTGTGTTTGCCGCTTCACCACATGCATATAATCCTTTGATATTTGTACAGCCGTTAACATCAGTCTCTATACCACCCATGAGGTAGTGCTGTACAGGGTGAACCGGAATAAGTGCTTTTGCAATATCAATGCCACGGTTAAGGCATTCCCCATATATAGTGGGAAAACGTTTTTTTAAGAACTCCTCAGATTTTGATGTGATATCCAAGTACACGTGGTTTTCACCCGACTTGCGTAGCTCCGCCGCTATACCACGAGCGACGATATCACGCGGAGCAAGCTCCCCTAGTTCATGCTCGCTCGTCATGAACCGCTCGCCTTTACTGTTCACCAAAACAGCGCCTTCACCGCGTACAGCTTCGGAAATTAAAAACTCATTGCCCGACTGCGAGCTATCCCACAAGCCTGTTGGATGAAACTGAATAAACTCCAAGTTCGTCACCTTTGCGCCGCACCGAATTGCGGCCGCAATGCCATCGCCTGTGGCAACAGGGGGGTTTGTTGTTGATTTATAAACCTGACCGATTCCCCCCGTTGCTATTATCACACTTTTCGCCAAAACAAGGTGAAACTCACCATCACTTTTTGAGATTACAACCCCAACGACCATGTCGTCTTTCACAACAATATCATAAAGGCAAGTGTGACCGCTAAACGATATATTCTCCTTTTTTGCAACCATGTATGCCAGAGTTCTGATAGTCTCACGGCCTGTGGCATCTCCGCCAGCATGAACTACTCTGCTCTTTTTATGTCCACCCTCTTTTGTGAAATGAAATTCTCCATATTCATCTAAATCGAATGGAACATTTAGTTTTACTAACGTTTCAATATCCGACGGACCTTCATTTACAAGCACTTCCACCGCCTCGGTATCACATTCGCCCGCTCCTGCAACTATGGTGTCGTTGAGGTGAAGCTCCGGTGTGTCGTCACGGTTGATAGCCGCGGCGATTCCACCCTGCGCCAGCCATGAACTTGATGCATCTAAATTCTCTTTTGCGATCATAAGTAAATTGAGCTTCTCATCGAGGTTGAGCGCCGCATAAAGACCGGCAAGCCCCGCTCCAACGATTACAACATCATACTCATAGGTCTTTGATATTTTTGTATCTGAATTTATTGCATATTTCAATTTATTTCACCAATGAACTCTTTCATGTTAATTGTATCCTGATTTTCTGTTCCTGCCCACAGGGTAGCCCGGAATTGGCAGTTTGCGGAGTCGCTTTGCGAAGCAGCGGTGTAGATCCCGATGGCTCGCAAAAAAGCGTAGCAAATTGTCAATTTCGGGCGGGTTGAATTGTATGATTCCCTATATCCCCTTAAATCTAAACGAAAACTCTAATTTTGTATCGGTCGGAAGCAAGTACTCGTCATGGGTGCGGGCGCCCCAACTTTGGTCGCCTGCTATTCCCATTTGTTTCATGTTGACGCGGGCAACAGTGTAATGAACTTCGGGAAGCTCATGGTCGTGCATGGCATTTTCCAGTTCGTGTGGCGTGTATGGCAGTGCGGAAAATTCCATATCATCTCCCGCAAACTCAATGCCACGACCGCTGAAATCTGTGAGCCTTGCATATCTGACACCTACCTTGTTGCCACACTCCTGCGGAACGAGATATTTCGCCATGTTGTCTGCTACCTTGTTTTTATAAATGCCGAGCCTCGCACCGGTCACACGGTCAACATATGTCTCCTCAGGACCCATTCCATACCACTCAAGGTTTTCATAATCTGCATCCAGCTTGAACATCATACCAAATTCAGGCATCGGCGGCAACCCTTTCGGCTCGCAAATTAAGTCAACACCCACTGTTCCATCACAATTTATCGTGTACTTAACCTCACACTCGGAAGCCGGCTGTGTCGGAAGATAATAGAGATAAGTCACTGTAACGCATCCGCCATCCTTTGTCACTATCGGGTCAGCTCCGGGAAGATACGTCTCATTCATAATTCCGGGCGGTACAGCACTTGCGTAGAGGCTCGCAATTTTCCACTGAGCTGAGCGAACAGGATTTAGATTGCCGTTATCATTGTCGTTCGGGGCACGCCAAAAGTTCGGTTTGGGAATTTGCTTTATGTATTCTCGACCTGCATAGTTATATGAATATAGTCCACCCCTTACAACGGAAAACAAAACGCTGAAATCGTCTCCATGCACACCCAGCGACTGTGCGCCTTTTACTACTCTGAGCTGCATACCGCAATCAGTGCAGGCAGACGAAGGCGGAGCATTTTTTGTTACGAACTGTCCGAAAGCAACTTCATGACCACGCTCTTCCCAAGATGTGTTTTCTTTTAAGCGAAATGAAACAGTTACGGCGTACTCTCCCGGTTCTTTCGGAATATCTATAGGTAGATCATATTCACACGCCGACAGCGGAGCAACATCGGTTTTTAGCTCCGCACACTTCACTTTCACTCCATTTTTTTCTAAAATTACCACACAGTCATACTCAGAGCTTGATGTAAACAAATTTTTATTCGTCACTTTGACCTTACCATTGCTCACCTCGGCAACTATGGGCTGATAATTGTATTTCACAGTTTGGAGCTTGGGTGAAAGTCCCCTGTCGCCATAAAGTATACCGTTTCCACAGAAGTTGGCATCACACGGTCTGTCATCAAAATCGCCGCCGTAAGCCTGAAATTCCTTGCCGTAGCGGTCTTTTTTCAGTAAACTCTGGTCAATAAAATCCCATATGAACCCACCTTGATAGTGCTTATGCTTTGACATAAGTTCGATGTATTTGTGCATCGCACCGCCTGAATTGCCCATAGCGTGGACGTATTCACAGAGAATCATCGGTTTTTCCTTGTTTTCCTCCAGAAACTTATCTAAAACTACAGAGTTTGTGTACATCTTGCTGTACATATCTGTGCTGTCGGGATAACGTGGATCCCAGTCTACGCCTTCATAATGAACAACCCGCGATTTATCGAGTTCACGAAAACGTTCTGACATTTTCAGAACATTTAAGCCCCCAAATGATTCGTTCCCGAGCGACCAAATTATTATGCTTGCATGATTTTTGTCGCGCTCATAGAGGCTGTCAACTCTATCAATGACAATATCGAGCCACTTGGGGTCATCTCCCGGCAGAGCGGCTTCAAGCCCTCGCTTATCAATCAAATGCCATCTGCCGTGTGATTCCATGTTCACTTCGTCAATAACGTAAATCCCATAGCGGTCGCAGAGCTCGTAGATATATGGGTGGTTTGGATAGTGTGATGTGCGTAGGGCGTTTATATTAAAGCGTTTCATAACCAGTATGTCATATTCCATCTGCTCCTTGGTGATTGCTCTCCCCGTATTGCAAGAGAACTCATGCCTGTTTACACCGTAAAACTCAATGCGCTTGCCGTTTATATACATTACACTGTCAATAATCTCAAATTTTCTAAAGCCCACATTTTGATGTATGACTTCGCAGAGATTACCGTTACTGTCTTTTACATGAAGTTTGAGGACATAGAGGTTCGGTTTTTCTGCACTCCATAGCTTTGGAGAAGTTAAAGGCATACTCAGCTCTGTTTTGCCCGATATATCAGCGCTTGTTTTTGCAATTTCTCTGTCGCCATCAAAAAGAGTCGCCTCGACAGTTCCCTTATTGTCGCTTTCGGGGCAGAGGCTCACTGATAGCTTCGCCGAATTAAAATCGTCACTAAGATTTGTTAAAACTTTCATGTCACGGATATGCACTGCGGGTATAGCGTAGAGGTGTACATCTCTGAAGATGCCGGAGAATCTGAAAAAATCCTGATCTTCAATCCAACTGCCCCCGGTAAACTTAAACACTTGCACAGCAAGCTTATTTTCACCATCTTTTAAGTACGGAGTGAGCTCAAAATCTGAGGGAGTGTAGCCGTCGAGCCCATATCCCACATAATTTCCATTCAGCCATATTGCAAACCCGCTCTCCACACCTGCAAATGTGATGAATACTTTCTGCCCTTTCATTTTTTCAGGAAGCTGAAAATATTTCACGTAATTCGCAGTGGGATTGAAGTCCTCCGGTATCTCACCCGGCTCAATGTCGTAAACTCCATCCCAAGGATATTGCACATTTACATACTGAGGTTTATCATACCCCTGCATCTGTATATGCCCCGGAACCGTGATGGTTTCCCAACACTTGCAGTCAAACTCAGGGCTTTCAAAACCTTTTGGCGCAAGTGCGTAGTTTTTTGCATAGCTAAACTTCCAAGTTCCGCTCAGAAGCTGATAAAAACTGCTCTCTCCCAGTGTAGCTTCGCATTCGCTGCGATAATGAATATGACTCGAATATGCATCTAGTCTGTTTTCCCGAAAATACTCAGGATTTTTAATTTTTGAAAAATCGAAACTCATGTTGTAAGCCCTTTCAAATTATAGTTTGTAGTCACTTTATATTCTAGCAGATGATATACTTTTTGCGAAGTCTTTTTTTACCTAATCAATGCGACAAAAGATATGTTGTTGCAGTTCACAGGGTAAATTGCCCATTATCTGCGGGAATCAACCGGGGTGTGAACAGTTACGATATGTTTTATTTTACAGCTCCCAAAACTCCTTCTGCGAAGTAGCGCTGCAAGAAAAAGAAAATCAATATAGTCGGCAGCGTTGCTATAGTTACTGCGAGCATTATCACACCAAAGTCCGCCACATAACCTGCCATTAGATTTGAAATCAAAAGCGGCATCGTAATAGAGTCCGGCGAAATCATGATAATTCTGGGCCATAAAAATACATTCCACGCAGCCATAAACGTAATTGTGATTGCCGCAGCATATGTCGATTTCATTGTAGGCACATAGATGCGTACGAAAATGCTCAGTTCATTTAGCCCATCTATTCTTGCAGCCTCAATCATCTCACGAGGGAATGTTCTGGTACTTTGACGAAAGAGCATTATGAGAAAAGCTGTTGACAGCGAAGGGAGCATAAATCCAAGCGTCGTGTTCAACAGGTTTAGATTTCCCGCAAGCTGAAACAGCGGAATCATTATAGCCGCAAACGGAATCATCATTGAGAGAAGCAAAATACTCATCAGCCTGTCTTTAGCTTTACTGTAAAATATCTCGAAACCATAACCTGCAAGAGAACAAATTACCATAGAAATAAAAGTTGCAAGCATTGCATTGCGAGCAGAATTCCAAAAAGCTCTGCCTAAATTCGTAAGTTCTGTAAGTCGCGCAAAATTTTGAAAAAGATTAGTTCCCGGCAACAACGTTCCCGCTAAAATATCTGCATTAGCATTTGTAGATGCGATGAGGGTCCATACCAGTGGAAAAAGCGACAAAAAAGCAGCAACGGAAAGAAATCCATACATAAATATATTTGAAATTTTTACTTTCATCGTCTATCACCAACCTTTATCTGGATTAAAGCTAAAACTGCTACGAACAGCAAAATCACAAATGACATCGCAGATGCATAACCAATCTGCGGAATCCCTTGAAATGCCGAAGCAAAAATATGATGCGACATTGTTCGCGAAGTAAGGCCCGGACCGCCGCCCGTCAGATTAAACGATTCGTCAAATAGCTGGAGCGTGCCGTTTGTGGACATTATCGCAGTGAGCAATATAATCGGACGAAGCAACGGAACTGTGATTTTCCAAAATTGTTGAACCACATTGGCTCCATCAAGGCGTGCCGCTTCAAAGATAGAGCGGTCTATGTTCTGCATTCCCGCCAAATAAAAAATCATATTAAACCCCGTCCAGCGCCACAAAAGCCCCAAAATAATAATCATCCTTGCCGACCATGCTGAGCCAAACCAATTAAACGGAGTTTCCATTATTCCAATATTCATCGCTATTGTATTTATTATACCGCTAACGGCAAACATTTGGCGAAAAACCAAAGAATATGCAACAAGCCCGACTGCGGCAGGCAAAAATATCGCAGTTCGGAAAAAGCCTTTCCCTTTGAGATTTGGCTTATTCAAAATAGATGCAAGAACAAGTCCCGTTATAAGCATAATCGGCACTTGAACTAAAAGGTACATGAATGTGGTCGCTATCGTCTGGCGAAACTGCGGGTCTTCCAATAATCTCAAATAATTAAACGCACCGGCAAACTCCATGTTCGCCCCGGCACCTCGGTATAGTGAAAGATAAAAACCCCTTATCATCGGATAAAAGTTCATCCACACTATAAGCCCTGCCGCAACGAACAAAAAAGCCCATCCAACTAAACCCTGCTTCCGACTTAAGGTAAGCCATGGCTTTTTCACTGCAGCACCACCTGAAATTTCGTCACGTTGTCCCATTAGCTCCGAAAACCTCCATTTTATTTATTTAGTAGTTAGGAGTTAGAAGCTTTGGGTAAAACTCCTAACTCCCTTCTGATTGCTGTTGTTAATTTTAAGTTTAATTTCTCAATTATAATCCCATTTCAAATCGAACTGCGGCTTCTGCTTCTGCCAGTGCTTCAGCTATATCCATACCCAGATTAATAATGTTGCCCAGAGCAATGTCAATTTGATCCATCGCTGTGTAGTGATGAATGCCACCAACAAAATCAGGAATATTTTGTGAGAATCTGATTATGTCTGCAAAAACAGTCTGCCCGCCAAAGAATGGTTGCGGCTCTTGATATATGCTACTTGCTGCAGCAGGACCCCATGTGGAGAGAGCTCCGGCAGCAGGAAGAAGAATATCATAAAGTTCTGTGCTGCCCGCAAAAGTGTAGTTCAAAAATTCAATTGCAAGGTCTACATTTGCATTTGATGTAACTGCCCAACTGGAACCGCCCCAAGATGAATAGTTTGTTCCACCGGCTACATTCAACCTCGGAATGTTCGTAACCGCCCAAACACCTTCCGGTCCGACATCTTGAATAGTTCCGAGAATCCAACACCCTGCAAGCGTGCCTACAACATCGTGAGCTGCAAGAGTTCCGATATAATCAGACCAGTCACCCGGTAAAAGCATAACGCCGGCATCAACCATTTCGATAAATCTGTCTACAGCTTCGCGAAACACAGGATTATCCACGAAATTTGGTGTACCATCAGCATTAAATAAACTCGCACCTGCCGATTTCACCATAACATCCATAAACGATCCACCGACACCGTAGGTGCTAAGCATAGGCATTCCTGTCGCATCAAACACTTGCCTACCGAGTGAAATAAACTCATCCCACGTAATATCCGTAAAGTCATCAACCGTAAACCCTGCTTCTTCAAGAATATCTGTACGGAAAGCTGTAATTGTTACACCATTGTCAAACGGTACTGCAAAGTTTCTGCCGTTTACTACCGAAAAGTCAGTTTTACCGGCTGCAAATTCAGCAAAGTTTATGCCTGAATCTGTAATATCCGTAAAAATTCCCGGGAATAACAAAACACTGATTTCAAACGCCTGATCTTGAATGAGCATTATATCAGGTAGGAGATGATATTCCCCGGTAATGCCAATCGTGGTTATTTGCATGTCAATATCTTCCCAAGGCATTTCAACATTGTTAAGTATAAAACCGGGATTGCTTCGTTCAAAAATTTCCGCGGCTACATCCATGGCAAACATATTAAATGCAGGATCCCAGCTCCAGACTGTGAGAACATTGTCCCCTTCAGCCAATTGCGTGTCAGGTGCGTCTGCAGGAAGCGTTTCAGCCTCCTGTGCCGGGGCATCTTGGGCAGGGGGAGCTGTTTGTTCCGAATCGTTTGCGCATGCGAATACAAGCAGTGATAATGCAAGGACAAGGACAAGTGCAAATAGTTTCTTCATTTTTTGTTCCTCCGTTTATTCTTTCTTACAAAATTTTAAGCCCTCAAAATAACACAAGAATTTTGGATGTTTTATACAAAATAAAAGTGGCTCAGAGTAGCTCTATTTGGAGATTATAACAGCTATACTTACAAATGTAAATAGTTTTTGTGATAAATCACCTTTTTAATGCATGCGTTAAATATCTCATGCATTAGTTACACGTTACTCCCCCGTTATTAATTTCATTACAGAATGATAAATTTCTTCTGCATTTTTGCGAAAACCTTTTTCTAACTTATCAGCCTTTTTTTCGTTTATCGCAAAAATTTCCATCGAAAGTATCTCACTCACACCGTCAGAGAGTGATAGCGTGACCATATAGCCATTTTCATCTTGTAGCTCCCTGCTTGTTTTTATCATTGCATTTCTGTCAACCGAAGCTCTGATTTTGGCTGTAAGCTCTTCAGCTTTTTGCCGAACTGAATAAGGGAGATTTTCTTCCAGAATTTCTCCGTTGCGCTCACCTTTTGCTGTCAAAGAATACTTTCCCTCAGAGGACACTAAGTGGTTCGTCTCTTCAAGCTTTTGTACACAGTCTGTGATGTCAAAATAACTTATTGCCTCATCACATAGAGTCAGTTCACTGAGCAGTTCCAAAGTTGCAGGCTCAGGCAGACGCTTAAGCACAAACAAAATGAGCATCTTAACTTCTATTTTTTCATGAATAAATCCAAAATTTTCAATCATAATACAAAGTATAGCACATTAGTGCTTGCATAGTACACAAAAATTTGTTACAATAAGTTACAGTTCAGAGGCTGAGTAGTCAAAACACGCCTTTTTCACACGATTTACACATATTACTTTAGCTTGGCAACTAATTATTTTACGGACAAAATGACAATCCCTTTTCGTGGTCGTTTTGTGCCTTAAAGATTCAATAAAGGAATGGTCATTATAATGAACAAATTTTTAGGTAATTTACCGGATAATCTTAAAAAACTTTTCAAGCGCTTAACGGGTGCAAAACATTTTAAACGTTATCTCACCGGAGCCGGGGTTCTTATTATTGGTATTATTATTTTTTCTGTAAGTGTGCTCGGCGGTAATGCACCTCCGGCTGAGGAACCGGTGATTGCAGAAGCAACGCCTGAACCACCGCCGGTTGTGGAGCAGACGCCAACTCCAACTCCCGAATCTACGCCAACTCCAACTCCCGAACCTGCGCCTGAGCCTCCGAGCGGTCCGCGACTTTATAACCCTCTTACAGGAGAGCCCAGAGCTGACGATATTTCAGGAAACAGGCCTTTTGCATTTGTTTTTAACAACCTGGTCGTCGCCTTACCTCAAGTAGGCATTTCAAATGTTGATATTTTATACGAGTTCCCTGTTGAAGGCGGAATCACCCGCATGGTGGGGATTATACAGGATCTCACTGATGTAGGCGTGCTGGGCAGTATAAGGAGTGCCCGTTACTATTTCGTCTCCATCGCAGAGAGTTATGATGCCATTTTCGTCCATGCAGGCGACAGTTATGTCGCTCGGCAGCAAATACTTCATAGAGGGATTGATAATCTCAATGGCGTATCGGGAGCTCACGGGAGACTTTTTTACAGAGATTCAAATAGACCCGGAAGAAACACCGAGCACCATATGGTTACGACAGGTCAGAGAATTCTTGACGGAGTAGTCGACCTTGGCATTCGAACCGAAATTTGGGAAGGTTATGAACCCATACTTTTATTCTCTGAAAATGCTGCGCCCACCAATGGCAACCCCGCAAGAAATCTCAGAGTTAGAGCTACAGCCAATAAAGACAGCTTCTTTACATTTGATGAGGCATCAGGTGAATATCACATGCGCCAATTTAATCGCAACTTCATAGATGAGGCAACCGGAGAGCCTGTTGGGTTTACAAATATACTCGTGCTGCAAACAGCAGTCAGTGCAAGACCCGGTGACAGAGCCGGTCTACGCATGGTTGAAACAACGGGAGAAGGCACAGGATTTTTTATTAATGGCGGCTATTATACAGAGATCAGATGGTCACGCCCTGACGAATCCGACCAGTTTGTATACACCTTGGCGGACGGAAGCCCGCTTTACCTCGGTATCGGCAGAACATTTATCGGAGTAGTTCCTGATGATTTAGAGCATGAGTTTGAGTAAATCTTTTCTAAACTTACCGCAGAGATCTGGTGATTTGCTGATGGAGGAATATGATGAATTTATGGTTTTTAACTGAAGAAAAGCCGAAAGTATCTACTTTGCTTCAGTTATTGCAACTGTATTGCCGTGATTTCGGTGATATTTATTGGGATTACTCTGCTGTTGTAAAAATAAAGCCGCTATTTACTGATGGTGTATTCTCGTTTACATATTTACTTGAAAATGTAAAAGTAGACGGTATAAATAATGTATTTATAAAAACAGTCAGTGGAAGTTCCAGTTTTTTTGACTATTTGCTATTTCGCCAAGAGCAGGAGCCGGCTGATAGCTGCATGGATAATTTGCTTATGGCAATAGAGGAAACAAAAACAGGCGATGACGAATCTCGAAACACGGGAGTGTATCAACGAGGTTCAAAATTTGTTCATATTAAATCTTTTGCGCCTAAGGTTAAACAATATATGCTTTACAATGATGAACTTGGTGAGCGAAAAGAAAAAAAGCCGAGCGATACGAGCATTTTTGGTACGAGCATTCTATTGACACTTGGTGTAGAAATTGTCGGTAAATCTACAGAAGGGCGTTTCCGGCCTTTCTCGTCAGTAGAGGATTTAATCCGATTTAAATCTAAAATGAGAAAGCCCCCTGCGGGAAATGTACCAATTGATATAAAGCAAAATGGTAATGTGATTTACATATCCGGACGTCTTTCAAAACCTGCTGATGCCGGAAATATTGGTCACGACCCCAACATTGGCGCATTGTCCATGATTTCAGCTTGCATCCGTAAATTGGGTTGGAAAAGTGATATAGTTATAACAAAACATGGAGTTTCCCAAAGTTATGCAGACAGAAATTGTTCAAATAAATTTTTTCATATAGCCCGCGCTCTTGGTGTTACGCTTGATGGAATTACATTTAGTGGAAACGTTGCTCTACCTAAAAGGTATTGGTATTACGAGAGAAATTCTGAAAAAGTCGCATCAATTTTACTCCATGTTACCGCTGAGTATGGCGGTATGCGCGAAGTATATCAAAATCACGCAGGTTGCGAACGAGGCTATTTTAAGACAGAAGAGGATGGTCTTATTGCATTGCCTAAATATCGCTCGGTTTCGTACACTTATGAAAAAAAGCGAAAGAAAAAAGGCGGTTATAAGCTAAAAAATGGCACTATCGTTGAAAACCTTTTCTTGCCGGATTTAATAATATGTGATAAAGAATCGAAATCTATGTTAGTAGTGGAAGGAAAAAAACTTCAAACTCAAGCGGCCGGATTAGAAGAAATAGAAAATTACTATGGTATCAAGGAAGACTATCTTGATAAATATTATCCGGATTACAAAGTAACAGTATGGTTGTCGCTTTTTGGACGAGAGTTGAAATCTTTAGATCAATTATCCGATAGGGTTTTGCTATACCTAGATAATCTTGGCAAAACACACATAGATGATAACGCGCCGGCTTGTATTATCGATGCTTTTCGCAAGGTCAAGGTATATAATAGCTAATCACTTTTCTTTGCGGAATATTAATATATACTGGTGTATTTGATTTGCTACAAAGCAAAAAGGATAGCCGTAAGGATACATTTTTGCCGAATTATCTGCCCATATCTTCATCCCTTTATAATAGACATTAGGAAGTTCATTTATTTTTTCGGCAACTTCACTATGCAAAAAATTGAGTTGCTTCTTTTTAGGTTGCATATCTTTTATAAAGACAACAACATAGCCTCGGAATTTTATGAACGGGAGCGTGAGTTCTACAGCACGTTTTAATGAATTCAAGAAAGTTTCTCGCTCCATGTTTCCAAGGTCATGGATGTCATCAGTAAATGGTGTTGGCATATCGCTGCCGAGTGCAAGCGCATCACCACCGGTTTTAGGCTTACTCATCATGTTCATGTACGGCGGGTCAATAAGCATTAAGCTGATTTTTTGTTCAGTTGGAAGGTTCTTATCTTCTAAGGTTGACAAAGCATCGCCGCAAAAAACAGGGAATTGTGTTAGACCAAGAGCATCTGCGGCATTTTTATATGCTTCGATATACGCTGAGTTCAACTCGATTCCGGCCGCTTTTCGCTCACACATTGCAGCTCCAAGAAGCGTTCCTCCAACCCCGGAAAAGCAATCAAACACCAGCTCGCCTTTCTTGGTGAAAAACTCTATCAATTCTCGCATCAATTGAGGCGGCTTAGGGGAAGGATGTATTCGGCGTATTTTATGAGCGTAGCTCTCTTCTCCGCTTGTAGGATAGCGTGTTGTGAAAACAGAATTTATAAAAAGCGTCCAATCTCTACCTGTGATGTCGTTTAACTTATTATCTAAGTGATACTTTCTGCCATCGGCTAATATGACACATTTATTGTCGCGCCCATATACTTTTGCGGTTTCGATATTTTCTTGAATCCAGTCGGGCAATTCGCTGATTGGATAGCCTGGATGAGCCTCAGAAAAAGACATATAGTCGCAATTTAAAATAGACTCATTTGCTGACATGGTGTTTTACCCCCATCATAATTAGTGATAAGAACCTCGGCTGTTTCAGTATCCCTATCTTTGAATTGATAACTGCAGTTTGAATATGATTTATCAAGGAAGATAACTCTATATTTGCCACTCCATTCAATTAGGATTTCATTTGAACAGCCTTTGTGGTAAAATACATTTGAAAGTGCAAACTTTACACCTGACTCATGTATTCGGTCGAGCAAGCATAATAATTCACGCTCCTCTTTTTCTGTCCAGTCTTTAAAGCCACGTTTTCCATCATTGTACGAGCCTGTGGAAATTAAGTACGGTGGGTCGCAGTACACAAAATCTCTATCGTCAAAATTAGTAAAGTCAAAGGCTGTAAAATCCTTGTTTTCAAATACAACATTTTTTTCTTGTAACGCACGGCAAAACATAGCCAAATTGCGTTCGATGTTATCGTTGAATGAGCTGCGTGCTCTACCAAATGGTGTATTGAACTCGTGTTTTGAGTTAAATCGGATTTGGTGATTAAAAGCGTAACAAGTAAGAATGAATAAATCCAGCGGCGAGGGTTGCCTATTGTACGTTGAGCGAAAGCTCTTATACCCGTCCTCGTTTGTATCAGACAAAGAAAACTCCGTTATGCGCTGATAAATTCTGTCCTTTATTTCGTTAAACGGAGTATCGCAGAAAAACTTGTACAGTTCAATGATGTAAGTAATGTGGTCGTTACAGTATATCTCATCTGCATCGGCATTTACACCAACATTAAAACCCCCAGCGAAAAGGTCGACAAAGCGACGAGGTTTTTCAATGAAAGCAGGGAAAATATCGGGTAATAGCTTATACTTTCCGCCTGTGTAGTTTAGTGGGGACTTTATATAAGTTGTTCTCATTATTAATCATATCCTCTTTTCAATATAGAATAATAACTCCTTAAGACCGCCAAGTTCAGTTTCTTTTCGACTTTTAAAACGACGGTACGGTATTTCGGTTAACTCAAAGGTATCAGGCAAACCGTGCGCTTTTATTATTTCTTCAACACGCTCTACCGGCATTAGACCATCGGTATTATAGCTAAAAATAATGTGCTGATAATTAGAGTTTGATAATAGTTCAGAAAAAGCGCTCTCAACCTTTACCTTAGAACAAAAATCTGATTTCTGGTCAGTGTCGGCTCTTTGTCCTGTAACTCCACGCAGCACCGGAAAGTCATATTTTGCCGCTGTTTCGAGCAAATGGTAATTTGGCAAGTACTGTCGCGAGTTATATGGAGGGTCTATGTACAGCACATCTCCATTCAGCTGTTTTAACAATTCAACGCCGTTTTCGTTAAATGAGCAATTTTGCTTGCCATTAGATATAACTTCCAACCGTAAAGGTTCGTAAACCTTGAATGAACGCTTATCCCACTCTTTAGCGTATGCCCCATATGTCCCTCGGATGTTGGACACAAAAGGCAGACCTTCAACGGCACAGGCCACGAGATAAAAATACTCGTTATCGGCGAGCAAACCGTTACTGAACCAATACTCTACCATATTGCGAAAATAATCAAAGCGAAGTGCATTTATGTCTGTGATGTACATTCTACCACCTGTCGGGGCGTAGTTGTTTTGGAAAAATCGTTTATCTTGCGATAATGTTTCGAGTGTTTCGATTGGTAATTCGTTGAAATATTTAATCGGGTCAATGTTGCCTATGGCCGAAGATAGTCTTGCAAACTGCGGTAATGTGTCATTCTCAATAGTACCTCGTTGCAAGCAATACGAAAAGTAAAGCAGGTCATTTGAAGTCACTTCAAAAATTTTTTTGAAGTATCGAGCTACGGTTGCCGTTCCCGAGAATATGTCGCAAAAAGTTCTTGAGTTAGGTGCTTTGCGCTCTATTATATTTTTTATATCTTCAAGCAAAAGGGTTTTGCAACCAATAAATCGCATCGTATATATCCTTCCGAATTTAATTCTTGGATTTTGCATCGGGAGTTATTTCCATAATATCTCCGATGTCGCAATTCAAGGCAGAACAAATCGGTAGGAATTTTTCGTTCCTACCGATTTTTTTGGTTTTTATGCTTTGCCGTCGCAGCCTAGGACTTTTGTGATTTTGTGCTTCACCAGCTCTTTTATATAATCACGCCCTGGAGCCAGATATTGTCTGGGGTCAAAGTGCTCGGGGTTTTTAGCAAAATGTTCTCTGATACCCGCTGTCATGCCGAGGCGCAAGTCTGAGTCGATGTTGATTTTACATACGGCAGATCTTGCCGCTTCACGGAGCATATCTTCAGGAATGCCGATAGCGTCGTCGAGTTGCCCGCCATTTGCATTTATGATTTTGACATACTCAGGAACAACAGATGATGCGCCGTGTAGGACTATTGGGAAATTGGGTAATTTTTTTGTAATTTCTTCTAAAATGTCAAATCTTAGGTGAGGTTTTTGACCGGGCTTGAATTTGAATGCACCATGGCTTGTGCCGATGGCAATGGCGAGTGAATCAACGCCTGTGCGCTCTACAAACTCTTCAACTTCTTCAGGGCGGGTGAATGATGCATCTTCTGCGGAGACATTTACATCATCTTCAATCCCTGCGAGCTTGCCGAGTTCACCTTCAACAGCTACGCCTCTCTCATGTGCATAGTCAACAACCTGTTTTGTGAGCTTGATGTTATCTTCAAACGAATGTTTTGAGCCGTCAATCATAACTGATGTAAAGCCACCGTCTATGCATGACTTACAGATTTCAAAATCATCACCGTGGTCGAGATGAACAGTAATCGGCAAGCCTGTTTCAATCTCAGCCGCCTCGATGAGCTTCATCAGATATGTGTGCTTGGCATACTTTCTTGCCCCTGCGGAAACTTGCAAAATCAGCGGAGCTTTGAGCTCTGCTGCCGCTTCTGTAATGCCTTGAACGATTTCAAGGTTGTTTACGTTGAAAGCTCCGATTGCATACTTTCCCTCGTAGGCTTTCTTGAACATTTCCTTTGGTGAAACTAATGGCATAAAATATTCCTCCAATTAAAGTATTAAAGTTTTATCCCACCAATTATACTACATAATATGAAAAATGGCTATAATTTTTTACTCTCACCCTGTAATGATTGTGCCCGTTTTCCCTTTTAGTCCATCACGAGCAACTTCAAGCTTTGTAATCAGAGACTTTCTGCCACTTCCCGACTTCGCAAAGTTCAGTGCTGCCTCAACCTTTGGCAACATTGAACCCGGCGCAAAATGACCCTCGGAGATATAGCGCTCCGCATCCTCAGCCGACAACTCACTCAGCCACTTCTCGCCCGGTTTATTAAAATTAATTGCGACCTTTTCCACAGCCGTCAAGATAACCAGCATATCTGCATTTAGTTCCTCTGCGAGCTTTGCGCTGGCAAAATCCTTATCTACTACAGCAGAGGTACCCTTTAACTGTCTGCCATCAACTTTTTTTACAGGAATGCCACCACCGCCGACAGTTATGGGAATTTGCCCTGCATTTAAGAGCGCAGAAACAGTGTCAATTTCAACAATGCCTATAGGTTTTGGAGATGCCACAACACGCCTGAAGCCGCGTCCCGCATCCTCTTTCATATCATAACCGAATTTTTTCATATCAGCTGCTTCAGCTTCATTGTAAAATGCACCAATCGGTTTTGATGGATTGAGAAATGCAGGGTCGTCAGCATCTACTAAAGTTTGAGTAATTATAGTCGCCACCGGCTTTGGAATATTTCTGCTCATTAATTCTTCTCTTAGAGAATTTTGAATATCATAGCCAATATAACCCTGACTCATGGCTACACATACAGACATGGGAATGTAAAACAAACTGTCATCTACTTTCTTTGCTGTTTCCATTGCCAAATTTATCATACCGACCTGTGGACCGTTTCCATGTGTTACTACAACTTCCAACCCATCTTCTATAAGGTCGGCAATCGCTTTAGATGCAGATTTTATAGCTATCATCTGCTCATGCAAATCGTCACCCAAAGCATTTCCGCCAAGAGCCAATACTATTCTTTTCATAACCGTTACCTCTCATTTAATTTTTGCCGTCACCGGAAAGTTATAGAAGTAGGCTGCTGCTGAGTTATGCAATGTATGTTTCCGCCACCCAACAGTATCTCTCGTGCTTCAATTCCAATCAGCTTTCGATCGGGAAAAGCACGCCTGAGTGTCTCTTCTGCAAGTATATCGTTAGGGTCATTAAACAGAGGATATACAATTCCTCCATTGGCAATGTAAAAATTGATGTAGGACGCAGCGAGTCTGTCACCTTCATCGCGTGGGAGTGTTCCATCAACCATATCCACACCGCCACTCTCATCCTTTGAAATGAGAATGGGCTTTGGCAGCATCATCTTGATTACTTCAAGCTTACGACCTTTCGCATCTGTCTCATTTTCCAAGAGTTTTAAGTTTTCCATGCTAATCTCATACTGAGGGTCGTTTTTATCCTCGGTCCAAGCAAGCATAATGGTTCCGGGTTTGACCACGCACATGATGTTGTCTACATGACCATTGGTTTCGTCATTGTAGATTCCGCGTTTTAGCCAGATTACTTTTTCAATGCCCAGATATTCACTGAGTTTTTCTTCTATCTCTTGCTTTGACAAATGAGGATTGCGGCTTTCCGAAAGCAGACACTCCTCCGTAGTGTAGAGGGTTCCTTCGCCATCAACGTGAATAGAACCGCCCTCCAGTACAAAGCCGTCTGCTTTGTAAAAGTCCTTGCGCTCGACTCCGCAAATCTTTTGTGCCACACGGTCATCTTGATCCCACGGGAAGTACAGCCCATCCACCAATCCTCCCCATGCGTTAAACTCCCAGTCAACACCGCGAACAACTCCGTCATCGTTTGTAACAAAAGTCGCACCGGTATCCCTTACCCAAGAATCATCATTGGACATTTCCACAACACGAACACAGTCGGGCAAATGGTTGACTGCATTGTCGTATTGCCGTGCGGAAACTCCCATAGTAACCGGCTCAAACTCCGCAATTGCTTCTGCTACCTTTACAAAAGCTGCCTGTGCCGGCTTTGCGCCTAAGCGCCAGTTATCTGTACGCTCAGGCCAAAGCATCCAACAGCCCTCATGAGCCTCAAACTCACCCGGCATACGAAATCCGTCTTTTTTAGGTGTGCTGCTTAATTTTTTCATATGACTCTCCATTTCAAAAAGCTGCTGTGTCGGTTTTATTATTCCGGAGTTACCTGCGATTTTTTAGCCATGGTGTAAGCAATTATCTCACCCGCAACGATGGCAGATATTGTACCTATGACAAGCATTTCGTCAAAGAACCACTCGCCGCCGCCGAGCGGATATACGATACAAAATACCGTCGCAAGAACGAGTAGGGCGACCGGTAGATACGTTATGATGTTAAGCATGACAGACCCACCCGGAACCTTGTAAGGACGCTCAGCATCAGGGTCAATCTTGCGAAGCTTTTTAAATGCTGGGAACATAAGCATATACGATATTAGCAATGTGATTATCTGCAATGCAAAGAATCCCCAGAATATATCAGGATTGGGTATAAATGGTGCAGCTATAAGCAAGCAACTGGCTACAATACCATTCATCATTGCAGGGCCGAACGGTTGTCCGCTTTTTGTGCGTTTTGCAAAAAAGCTGGGAAGAGCCTTGTTTTCACCTGCATAGCAAGCGACATAATTTACACCCAAAGCCCAAGAAAGCAGGTTTACAAACAATGTGTAGAGGAACATGATTCCTATAATCGGCACAAGTATGTGACCGGGCAAACCTAAGCCGTCAAGGAAGTATTGGAAGCTCTCGATGAATCCGTATGATATCGAGCCTTCGTCAGCGACGAGCTGGTCAATAGGGATTGCAACACCTATGCCAAAAGAGGCGAAAAGGTAAAACACAGCGATGCAGATTCCGCCGAGCAGCAGAGCTTTTGGAATCTGGCTTTTTGGTTTATCCATTTCTCCCGAAAAAGTGGCAACTACCTCAAATCCCATGAAATTAAACAAAATAATTGCGATAAATGATATACCGGCAATGCCCGGCAGAAGTTCACGCGCATCGTTAATCGGGTTTGCCACACCATATCTGACTGCCCAAATGATACCTAACACGCCAAGTGCACCCATAAGCACAACCTTAAAAATAGTACCTATATTGATTAGTATCTTGTTTTCAGAAATTTTGTATTGGCTTGCAATACTTACTATCCAAATGAACACCAATTGTATTAGAATTGCACCTACAATTGGTATCTCCGTACTAAAAACTTGTTCGATGATTGCAGTGAACAGGACACCCAAAGAGGCTACCCAAAAAGCATAGTTAATCCAGTAATACCACGCAACGCGACTTCCCATTTTATTACCGAAAGCGCGCTTTACCCAATCAAACAATCCTCCTGAATCTCTGTAGGTAGTTCCCAGTTCTGCCGACACCATGCCATACGGCAGGAAAAAAGTAATAAGTAAAATAACCCACCAAAAATACTGGCTGTGCCCAATCGCTGCGGATGGCGTTGCAGCTTCTACAACAAGTATTAAGCATACGCAAGCCAACACCGCATCAATCAGACGGAATTTTTTCTTCCCGACTTTATTCTCTTCCATTGTGTTACCCCTTCCATTGTGGGACAGTATATACATCTGCCCGTACTTTTACTCAATGAGCTTTTATATTGTGGCTAAGAGCTCGCTCAGCTCTTTTTTTGCTTGTTCAACAACGGCTGCGTCACCTTTCACGGATTCCATAAAGTATACAAGTAATCCTCGTATTGTCGTCAGACGATTTTCGGCTTCGTCAACTGCAATTGAGTACGGTGCGTCCAACACTTCGTCAGTGACTTCCATTCCACGTGAGGCGGGAAGACAATGCATAAATTTTGCATGAGGTGCCGCTTTTTTCATCATCGCATCGGTTACTTGATATTTGGGGTAGAAGATTTCTTTACATTCATCTTCAGAGCGTTCATCATCGTAAAGACCGTACCACACATCGGTATATACAAAATCTGCATCTTTTAACGCCTCATCGACATTTTCAGTAATAAATACACTGCCTCCTGATTTTTCGCAGTTATCTTGCATAATCTTCATGCGGTCATCGGGTATTTGATAGCCTGCAGGCCCAAACTGCACATAATTCATTCCAAGCTTAGTGGTTATAAAACCCAGTGAGACACAGACCTGAGTGGCATCGCCCACAAATGCAACTTTACACTCCTCCAGCTTTTTGCTAGGAGGCAGATGTTCTATCATTGTGGTCACATCGCCAAGCTCTTGCGTAGGGTGATTATAGTTGCTCATAGCGTTAATCACCGGCACGCTTGAATGTTTTGCAAAAATCTCTACAGACTCGTGGCGATTAACCCTCGCCATAACAATATCCACCAGTCTGGAGACAACAGTAGCAGTATCCACAAGATTCTCATGAGCACCCATTTGGATATGCCCGGGTGCGAGATACTGGGCATGACCACCCAGCTGCTCCATAGCGGTTTCAAAAGAAATGCGTGTCCTTGTTGAACTCTGTTCGAAAATCATTCCCAGTGTCTTGTTAGTGAGTAGCTGAGGATAGTAGCCGTTTTTAATGCACTTTTTCAGCGTAAGCGAAAGGTTGATAATGTGCATCAGCTCTTCCTTGGTAAAAGGGGTCGAATCAATGTAATGCTTTAGTCGTGGCATAATAAACCCTCCATTCATGAAATATCACCAATATTAACAGGAAATAAAAATAATTACTATAGGTTTTGTCTAATTCATAAAATTACTTCGCAATTCGTGATTGTTACATTTTACGTATTTTTTTTACTTTTTTCTAACGCCTGAAAACACTTGCAAAAATGGAGATACCAAATGTTCTATGTACATTTTTAGGTAATTTTTTTACCTTTTGCCTTTCGCATGGACGCTAACCGTGGTATACTACTGTAAAAATGAGCTAAACAGAAGGAGAGATTTCCGTGCCACTTGATTTTTTTGAAACCACCAGCCACAATGTCCCATTGCTGAACAATACGGAACGGCAACTTTACGAGTATGTTTTGCGAAACATGGACACGGTAAAGGAGCTAACCATTCAAAAATTTGCAGCAAACCACTTTTTGTCAACAACTACAATTTTCCGTTTCACAAAAAAGCTCGGTTTTTCGGGTTACTCAGAATTCATTAACAGTCTGCTTATTACCACTTCTCAAAAGCGGCAAGTGGAGATACCGGGTGTATTAAAGCAGAAAACTTACAGCGAAGAATACCTGAAGAACGTGTTGGAAGCTGTGCGCGTGATGCCAAGCAAAAAAATTGAACAGATTCACAAGCTTCTCGATAAAAAACCAAACATCTACATTTTGACCGATGAGAGTGCGCATGACATCGGAAGGTATTGCGAGAAAATTTTTGTAGGAATAGGCATGACAGTATACTTTCCCGAGACAGGCTACCAGATTCAGGCGATGCTCGACCGTATCGAAGACAACGACCTGCTCATTGTTTTGTCGTACTCGGCACGTGAACCGGCTTTACTTGAAGCTATTGACCGCATTTTTTCGAAAAAAAAACCATTCCTGCTGTCCATAACTCGTGCTGACAACAACTCAATACAGAATATTTCCGATGTGAATTTCTATATATTTGTTGACGAGGTCGTGATGAATAATATCAACCTAACCACGCAAGTTCCGATTTTAATGCTTCTCGAACTCATTATTTTCGAATATATTGCCTCTAAAGCCAATCTCAGCTAAGCTTGGTCTTACTTGCATTTATACTAACGAGCAAAACATTTGACAGTCTACGCCGGTCTTTTTGCCGTCATTCGAAGCGGGAAAACCTTGAAAGGCCACAGGCATTCCCGCGGTTTTCCCGCTCCGCCTGACAACAAAAATCCTCGACCTATTTCTGCCAAATGTTTCGCTCGCTAGTATACTTTCCATAGCTCACGAATTTTCCTCCATGAAAGCAGTCTCAGGCTCAACAATATCGCAATAAGTGCAGCAAACGAAGCTATAGAAAACGCCGCTACATAACCCCATGCGTCTATGATAGCGCCTATTGCAAAGCCCATAAACGCAAAAGGAATGCCGATACAGTTGCCGATTACCTGAAATGCAGGGCGGTCTGCTTTTGGCGCTATATCAATAAAGTAATTGAAATATCCAAGCCAATTGCTTGCCCAAATACTTGCCAAAATGCAAATAGCAACCAACCAGAAATAGCCGAGAGAAGGTATGGCTGTCAATAAAATGCACATAATCAGTGTAATGAGAGTACCGGTGTTGCTGAGGATTATAATGGGCTTATTTCCGAATAATCTGCTGATTTCACCGAGAATTATGCCACCGAGTACGCCACCGATAATCTGAGCATAAACGAGCCATGATATTTGCGATTCGGTTAAATCAAGTACGTGAGAACCAAAAACAACTGCAAATGTCAGTGCAGAAAACCCGATATAACTGGGGATTCTCGCGATTATCGCATGGCGAAGCGGCAAGCTGTTTTTAATGAGCGGTAAAAATCTTGCGTAGTATTTCTTGACATCAGGTTTCTCCGAATTTTTTATCGGCTTTGGGTCTTTCACCATTTTTATAAATGCAAGCGCCGGAATCAAAACCACTCCCGCAAGAACGAATATCAGCCCGAAGCGATAATTGTCATTGAGCAGAGGAGTCGCCAATAGCCATGTCAACACTAATCCCAGCAGAAGAGACATAATACTTCCACCCGCAACCTGCATACCCATCATCTGCCCGCGGATTTCAGTTTTTATAGCCCTTGCCGAGAGTTCTCCCCACGGCACTGTATTCAAACCATCCGAAAACCAGAATATTGCAAATAAAACGAAAAACACTATGACGGAAAAATAGGGATGAGCTCCGAAAAACAGCGGAATCGCCATCAAAAGCGGAAGCAGCCGCAGTGTCATAATTTTAAACATTGCATTTGGAATATCTTTTATTGCGCTTACAAACGGAGCAATAACTAATTGCCCGATTAAAAAGAACAATGGATGTATGGTCACTGCAAGACCCACAAGTGCTATCGAATCGGTCATTCTGTCAACAAAGAGCGCAACAGCACCACCGGATGCCATTATCGACACAGCAGCAACAAAAAATATACCCTCAAAAGTCAAAGCCCAATAATTTTTATCATACCCTCTTTTCACGTTGTACCCACCTCATGCTTTTTCGTTGTTTTATCGGGATGCCCGATTGTGAGCCATGCATCACACATATGTTAAATTAATGCAGCTCGAAATTCCCTCATATTGTAACACATTTTTTGCCAAAGTAAACTCATCCTTTATTTTGAGTCTGTTTTAATTATTTTTTCATTGATTTTAATGCTCAATTATGGTACTCTTAACATCGACCCATAAACAATTTTGGAGGTAAGACATGGCAGAAAAACTTAAAGGCGCAGCGGTATTCGGACAATCGGGCGGACCGACATCAGTCATAAACGCCAGCGCATACGGCGTTATCAAAACAGCACTTGAAGCACCTGAAATTACAAACGTATACGGCATGGCACACGGCATCGTTGGGCTTCTAAACGACACACTCTATGACATGAGCAAAGAAGACCCCAAAGAGCTTGAGCTACTCCTCAACACACCATCTTCTGCTCTCGGCTCTTGCAGATACAAGCTGACGAGCGAAGAGGATATGGCAAAAATCCTTGAAATGTTCAAAAAGTACAATATTCGCTACTTTTTCTATAACGGCGGCAACGACTCTATGGACACATGTAATAAAATCAGTGAGTACATGAGTAAATCCGGCTATGAGTGCCGTGTTATGGGCGTTCCTAAAACTATCGACAATGACCTAATGGGCACAGACCATTGCCCCGGTTTTGGTAGTGCCGCAAAATATATCGCAACATCAGTCGCGGAAGTTCACCAAGATGCATATGTCTATGACACAGGTGCGGTCACAATAGTTGAAATAATGGGAAGAAATGCGGGTTGGCTAACAGGTGCCTCTGCACTGGCAGAGCTGTCAGGCTCACCACCCGACCTCATCTACCTGCCGGAACTCCCCTTTGACATGGACAAATTTTTAAGCGATGTAGAAGCAGTCTACAAAAAGAAAAACAAGTGTCTCGTAGCTATTTCCGAAGGCGCACAGTATGCCGACGGCACATTTGTAGCGCAGGCAAAAACATCAACAACCGACGGTTTCGGACATGCCCAGCTAGGCGGAACTGCTGCAAGGCTCGCCGCCGAGGTTAACAAAAAGTTCGGTGTCAAAACTCGCCCCATCGAACTCAGTTTACTGCAACGCTGTGCCGCTCACATAGCGTCACAGACAGACATCGACGAAGCATTTCTTGCAGGAAAATCTGCTGTTGAATATGCACTCTCCGGTGGCACAGGCAAAATGGTTATCTTCACTCGCGGAAGCGAAAACGGTAACTACAAATGCGGCATCGACTACGAACCACTGAGCATTTGTGCCAACACCGAGAGAAAAATCCCCCGTGAATGGATCACAAAAGAAGGCACCTACGTTACTCAAGATTTCATCGACTATGTACTCCCGCTTATCCAAGGCGACAATAACCGAAAACAGGAAAACAGCCTACCTCGCTTCGCAAATCTGAAAAAAGTAAAGGCACAAATTTAGTGTGAAAAGGAGAAAGTCAAATGAGTAAAAATTTAAAAGGCACAAAAACAGAAGCTAATCTGCAAGCCGCATTCTCAGGCGAATCTCAAGCACGCAACAAGTATAGCTATTATTCATCAGTAGCGCGTAAGGAAGGTTACGTCCAAATCGCAAATATCTTTGAAGAAACTGCAAACAACGAAAAAGAACATGCAAAAATGTGGTTTAAGCACCTGCATGACGGCAGAGTGCCGGATACCAAAACAAACCTAAAAGATGCCGCATCAGGCGAAAACTACGAATGGACTACCATGTATGCAGAATTTGCAAAAGTTGCAAGAGAAGAAGGCTTTGACGACATCGCCAAAGAGTTCGAACTTGTTGGTACTATCGAAAAAGAGCATGAAGAGCGTTACAGAGATTTACTCGCAAACGTCGAAACAGGCAAAACCTTTGCCAGAGCCGATGAAAAAGCGTGGCATTGCCTAAACTGTGGAAAAACAGTCATGGGCAAAGACGCTCCTGACCTCTGCCCTGTTTGCTCCCACCCCAAAGCCTACTTTGAAATTAAGGCAGACAATTACTAATCAGGACGGTTTAAAGCGATGAGTCAGGATAAAAAAGGTAATGTAAACTGTTATAAATGCAAATATTTTGTCGTGACTTGGAACCCCCAGTTTCCTCGCTCTTGTTCATTTTTCGGTTTCAAGACCAGAGGTGAAATGCCATCAATAGCCGTACTAAACTCATCGGGCGCACCGTGCGGAGCATTCGAGAAAAAGCCCGGCGTGAAGTAAATAACCCACCCTCTGCGTGAATCAACTGCAATAGTTTCTTGGAACAAAAAATACGGCCAAACGGCCGTATTTTTTATATCATTATGCTTGCTTCAGTGCGTTGATTTTTACTCCCGGACCCATTGTTGAGGCTGTTACACAACTTCTTATGTACTGGCCTTTGGCGGCTGCCGGTTTTGCTTTGTTCACTGCATCTAAGAGCGTTTGGTAGTTTTCTGTGAGTTTTTCTTTGCCGAAACTTACCTTGCCTATCGGGCAGTGTATAATATTTGTTTTGTCAAGGCGGTATTCAATTTTACCTGCCTTAATTTCTTCGATTGCCTGTTTGATGTTTGGTGTTACAGTACCGGCTTTTGGTGTTGGCATAAGACCTTTTGGTCCGAGAACTTTACCCAAACGACCGACAATGCTCATCATATCAGGAGTTGCCGCTACTACATCATAATCGAAGAAGTTTTCTTTAACGATGCGGTCAACCAACTCTTGTCCGCCTGCGAAGTCTGCGCCGGCATCGAGTGCTTCTTGCACGCGCTCTTCTTTACAGAATACGAGAACTCTTGGGGTTTTACCCGTACCGTGCGGAAGAACCACTGCTCCGCGGACTTGTTGGTCTGCGTGGCGGGAGTCAACACCTAATTTAAGGTGGAGCTCTACGGTTTCATCAAATTTTGCCTTTGATGCCTTACATACGAGTTCAAATGCATCTTCCGGGTCATAAAGTGTTGCTCTGTCAACGAGCTTAACGCTCTCTTTATAATTTTTACCTCTAAACATATCTCTAGCCCTCCACAGTGATGCCCATGCTGCGCGCTGTTCCTGCAACCATGCTCATTGCGGTGTCAATGTTTGCCGCATTGAGATCGGGCATTTTTATTTCGGCTATCTTGCGAATTTCATCTTGTGAAATTTTGGCAACTTTATTGATATGCGGTTCGCCTGAGGCTTTGTCAAGCCCACATGCTTTTTTAAGTAATACTGCCGCCGGGGGTGTTTTTGTGATAAACGAAAAACTGCGATCTGCATAGACTGTGATAACCACAGGAATTATGAGACCTTCATCGTTTTTTGTGCGGTCGTTGAAGTCTTTTGTGAACTGGCCGATGTTTACGCCGTGTTGACCGAGTGCCGGTCCAACAGGTGGTGCCGGTGTTGCTTTTCCGGCGGGAATTTGGAGTCTTATTTCTCCTACTGCTTTCTGTGCCACTGTGTGCACCTCCTAATATAAATGTGGTGAGTGTCGGGGCAATCGCCCCTCCCACTGTGCGGTGTAAGTTTATTATTCCATTGGTTCGATTTGCTCAAAGTCAAGGTCTACGGGTGTTTCTCTGCCGAACATTGAGACTATGACTCTTGCTGTGCCCTTAACGAAGTCAATTTCTTCGACATTGCCGAGGAATCCGTCGAGTGGGCCGTCTACAACCTTAACTGTGCTGCCGACTTCAAATCCCACGACTATTTCGTGACGTTCGATTCCGAGTGCAAGCACTTCATCTTCCGAGAGCGGTATCGCTTTGTTTGCTGAACCTACAAAGCCTGTGACACCACGAACATTGCGGACAAGATGCCAGCTAACGTCGTTCATCACCATTTTAATGATGACATATCCGGGGAAAGTCTTGCGTTCGACGACTTTTGTCTTTGACTCGTGGACTTCTTCTATTGTCTCTGTCGGTATTTTCACTTCGATTACTTGATCGAGCATTTTGCGGTTTTCAGCGGCTTTCATAACTGTTGCGGCAACAGCGTTTTCGTAGCCGGAGTATGTATGTACAACATACCATCTTGCTTCATCCATAACTCCTACCTAACCTGCAAAGAGTCGTGGCACGAAAGTCCTGATTGCTTCGAATATCTGAGTTGCGGCAAGATCAAGCGCCCATATTGCAACCGCAGATACTGCCATAACTGTTAGCGACACAAATGTGTTGTTTACAATCTGTTTTGGTGTTGGCCACACAACTTTTTTCAGCTCACTGCGCATCTCTCTAAACCACCTGGCAATGCGGTTACTGCCTTTGACTTTTTTCTTGCCTGTTGATTTAGCTGATGATGTCGTGGATTCTGAGGGAGTTTCAAGTTTTTCGATTTTTTTATCGTCTGACATTTATAATTTTCCTCCCCTTACTTAGTTTCGCTGTGAACAGTGTGTTTACGGCAGAATCGGCAATATTTGTTCATTTCGAGCCGATCCGGCGTATTTTTCTTGTTCTTAGTCGTGTTGTAGTTTCTTTGCTTGCATTCGTTGCATCTAAGCGTGACTTTGATTCTCATTGCGGCACCTCCTTCAAGATAAGCCTCCCTGCTGATTTTGGCAGTTACGGGTGAGTTTTAAAAGTTTTCGCACCTAAAGCTAACCCATCTGCCGACAGGTAAATGGGATTATAACACAATTACCTTTAGTGAGTCAAGTTTTTTGTAAATTACACCAACGAATAGAAATAATCGTAGTACGGCATAAGAAACTCATAACCGTCCACTAATCTGTCGGATAACTCCGCCGAAAACAACTCATCGCCGTGTAGTGCGCGATGAATGAGCGAAAAGCTTTTTTTGTTGTACCACTGCGCCGCAGTTTCGCTGAGCTTAGCTGTCGATATTTTTTGACGAGCGTAACCATCTCCCTCAAAGACGAACTCATCTTGCTTAGGTATAGGTGCGATGAGTTTTTCAAAGGTCTTAGGGTTTTCATCGACCCTCGCTCTGAAATTCGCCATAGTTTGAGCTTTTGCGGCATAAAATCCAACCCCATAACTCCAATCGTCGGGGCTAAGCTCAAACCAAAACACAGGAGTCGAAGTCCACTCCTCGCTTGGCTTTTCAATCGAAAACCAAAGGTTAGCTCTATACGGCTGACCATCTTTAACGCGCCGCGCATCTCTATACACTCGCGACAGTTTGTGAATGAATCCGTGGCTGCCATATTTATCTGAAATACGCCCAAAGACCTCTTGCCCAAGAGCTTTCATAGGCGTTTGAAAATCACGGACAAAATCCTCTTTATGCTCCTCGAACCATGGCTTATTATTGTTAAAGCGCAAACCCCACATAAAGTCGATAGTCGCTTGGGTAAACCCTGCAAATTTTACGTTATCCGCCGATTTCATTAACATCCTCCTCAAATATCAGACAATGACAGTTTCCGCGCAACCATCGCAATGAGCGCAAGCTCATTGTCTGTATCGGCGAGCAAAAATTCGTCATCATTAAACTTCAAATGCTCTTTTGCCCATATTGCCCACGGCTGCCATATTTCTTTTGGATTGTGTATATTATAGCAGGTGCTGATTTCTACAAGCCCTGTCTTTTCCCATAAATGCCGCCACCAATCTTTGCTGTGGAAGGAGAACAGTTCCGCTTCCCAATGCTTTTCCAGTGTCGACGGATAGCCTTTTTCAAACTCGCGTGTCAGACCGGGAATGACGATGCCGAATTGCCCGCCCGGTTTAACCAATTTGGCATAATGGCTCGGCAGATATGATTCGCTCGCACCGTAATAGTGGTAGCTGTCTATTGAAATCGCCGCATCAAAGAACCCATCGGCATAAGGTAGCGCATGAGCCTCAGCATGAATGGGATAAACTTTGTCAGAAACCCCGGCCTCTTCAAATCGCTTAAGGTTGTCGGTCGCACTAATCCATAAATCATTCGCAAAAACAGTTACACCGTATTCCTTCGCCAAGAAAACACTGGTCAAACCTTTGCCGCAACCCATATCCAAAACTTTCATGCCGGGTTGCAAATCAAGATGCTCACATAAATCCTCAAGCAACCATAGCGGATGCGGCCCCATCCAGTTTTCTTGAATCCATTTGTAATCATATTTTTCAGTTCTTTTATATTTCATATTCAATCCTTTGGGCTTATACGAAGTTGTGTGGCTGTACGATTATTATAATGTATTTCGGCAAGTTTTACAATGGATTTTTCTTGCAATTCGTTCCCACACACCCTAACACCGCCGAACCCGAATACGGCTAACCATCAACCCTGACAAAACCAAACAAAGCACCACGGCACAAACCGCAAAGACAGTTCCACCCACATAGACGCCCAACAGGTAAAACAGCGCACAAAAACCTGCCAAAATAACACCTGCAACGGTTATTGGGAGTCCCATGAAATGATTTGAAAAATCATTTATATTGTAGCGAGCCAGACGGTACACCCCTGCTATCAGATAAATTACAGATATAGGCAAAATAAAAACCATTCCAAGCCCATCAGCCATGTAGTGCAAAATAAACATCGGAGCAATTCCGAAAGTTAAAAGGTCTGCAAAAGAATCCAGTTGCTTCCCAAAATCAGATGAGGCACTAAGTTTACGAGCCAAATAGCCGTCCAGAAAATCAACTACTGCCCCAACAGCCACCAGTGCAGACGCAATCAGCACCTTGCTTGACAGCTCCGACCACGCAAGAATCATGATAGCCACAACCCCCAAAAGACCATTTGAGAAAGTCAGCATATTTGGAATAGCTTTAAAAAGTTTATCTTTGTTCATAGCGTGGATACTCCTAATAAATTACCTGGTGTAGCAGCTGATGGGCTGTTTCTTCCGATTTTTTGTGAGAACAGCGGTGTAGATCCCGATGGCTCGCAAAAAAGCGGAATAAATTGTCCATCAGCTGCGGGAACGGTCACCCCTGCTGCGAGCAGCCTTATACACCCCAATAAACACCAAACTCAGAAACAAAACAAACCAAAATGTGAAAAACCTAAAAACCACAGTCACCGCCAAAGCGTCATTCAACACAAAACCCGCCGCAACCAGTAAGCCGCTCATCGTACCCTCAAACCCACCGACACCGCCGGGGAAAATCGGAACAAGTGCAACAAGATACGCCGCAAAAGTAGTTGAGGCGATAAACAAAATATCGACACCGGGCATCAGTTCCGAAGTGAGAATCAAAAGCTTAACAGGATAAATACCCCAAATTAAAACACTGAGCACAGCCATCAATGCGCAAAACTTAGGCTTAGAGCGAAGTGCGGCAAAACTCTCTTTAAGTGCCGCTACATAACCCTTTATTTTCTTTCTGAGCAGAATGAGCGCTACGCAGACTATAGCTATTAAAACCGCAAAACCAAGCGCAAATAACCACAAATACGGCATTTCACTGAGTAAAAGCACTGCCGATATAATGCAAAACAGCAAAAACACACTCATGCTGAAAACCTTTTGAAGAGTTACAAGAGCCGCTGACTGCTCGGTCGATATGTCGCAGACTTTTTGAAGCCTCATGGCACGAGTCACTTCCCCACCGAATTTCACACCCGGAGTAATAGAATCCACCACAGCACCCTGAGAGTTTACATTAAGCATTGCCAAAAAAGAAATCTCTATACCCGTAGTCCGAGCAATAGAAAACCATTGCAAGTTCACCAAAACTTGCGTCAAAATCTGCAAACCTATAAGCAAAAATACGACCCAAAGCGAAATCTGCGCAATACTGTGCATTGTTCCTCGGATATCAATATTCAGCAAAACGACTATAAGAAGTAATAGGAGAACAGCAAGCAGAATTTTCTTTTTCATGCGACCCTATCAGAATGCTGAGTATCAGCACCGTTCTTTGTATACATAAACGTGCTACCAATATTACTTGCCCCGGGGTGAAATACGCAATTGCAAGCTTTCAAAGCTTTGCCCGAAAGATCACAATATAGACTACAAAGTTTTTCCTTTGGCCTACGCACCAAAAGTTTCACCCCCGGCGAAGCCTTACGCTTTAATTCAGCAAACACCTTCTCAACAGGAGTGACTTGTAGAGCAAGATGAATAACCGTAAAACCATCAAGCTCCAAGCTCGTATCTCCACCATCACCATGAAGAATGCGAATATTGCTACTAAGCCCCAACCGCGTAATTACTTCACGAGACTTCTGCACACAATCATTATCAATATCCATAACAGTAACTCTTGCGCCCGTAGATTGATGAATCAAAATAGCACTAAGCGGACAAATCCCCCCGCCAATAAACAAAATATTATCACGATCGGAAATACCCGCAAGGTCTATCTCACGCCGAATAACACGCTTATAGTAAAGAGCAGAAAGCTGATAAACAAGCCCGTTAGAAGCCGCTCTTTCTTCAATTTTTTGAGTAATCCCGGTAATCCATTGCAACATCTAAATTTCTTCCTAACTGTCAATTATTTTTGAGTTTACACAAGTTAACCACGACTAACTTGTAGACGATAAAAAACGTAAGCCGTAATAGGAGCATGTAGCAGATGATGGGCAGTTTGTGGAGTCTTTTTTTCGAGAACAGCGGTGTAGATCCCGATGGCTCGAAAAAAAGCGGAACAAATTGCCCATTATCTGCGGGAACCAGCGGAAACCCCCGAGAACAACGCAAAACTCACATAAATAGTTGAGCAATCTGATTAATAAGCCCACCGATAAAAATAGCAAGTAAAATGGTCGATACAGTTATAACAGCCGCAACACGAAGCTTAAACTCTTTAACTAAGATAGCAAAAACCGACAGACAAGGAATGTAGAGCAACGACACAATGCCGCCGATAAAAGCCTGTAAAGTGGTCAAATCCAAAGCGAGGAGCGGAGCAACCGACATCTCACGGCGCACAATGCCCAAAATAAGAGCAACAACAGCCTCACTTGGCATACCCAGCCACCTGCTCATGAGCGGCTCTGCATGTCTGGCAATAACATTGAGTGCTCCTGTTTCAGCGAGCAAAGCGGCAATAACCACAGCCGCCATCATGGGAATCTCTGCATCCTTAAAAAAGTGCTTCATGCGGATAAGCAGTTTACGCCCATAGGCCTTACGGTCAGGCATAAGAAGATTCGGCACTTCAATAATGAGCGGGTCAACTTTGCCCTTCACGAGTTTCCCACTTATAATCGACACAACAATGAAAATAAGCAACCCAAACAATATCATAGCAGGCATCATCCACCACGAAAAGGCGGCAGTCAAACTGAGAAGCGCACCCGTCTGCGAAATACACGGAATGGCAAAACAAATTGCGGCACTAATGACAATGCGCTCCTTGCGCGTGGTGGCGGCTCGGCTTCCTATAATCGCAGGAACAGCACAGCCAAGCCCCATGAGCGCATGAATTAGGCTCCCACCCTGAACACCGAGCTTTCGCATTATATTGTCAAAAAGCACACTGATTCGAGGCAAGTAACCCGAATCTTCCAAAAAAGAGAACCCCACATAGAACATTAAAACATATGGGAAAATGAGTGCTAAAATCCACTCAAAACTGATAACAAAAATACCAAACTCACCCGTGAGAATGTTCAAAAACACCCCCTCGGGGATAAAAGAAGCAAATAAATTACGGAAAAACTCGACAACGATACCACCATCTGAACTGAAAAGTCGTAGCAGGAACAGAGCACGAAGCCCTCTACCGCCACCGACAACCACACCGATGAGAATTGCCATAACCAAAATAGCTATGAAAATACCGGGGAAGGGCTTTGTCATGCTCTCTCCGAGCTTATCAAGAAAACCCGGCTCTTTTGTTATCTTTTTGCTGACACGCCTATTTATCTGCTTTGCTGTTTCCCAAATTTGTTTTTGCTCCATGGGACTGTCTTTTGAGCAAGACTCACATTTTCCACATGAATCAGTTACACCCTCGTCCGTCATGTTTTGCAGAGTCTCAATAAGCTCGTTTATACCGCTTTTTTTGACAGCCACAGTCGGCACAACAGGAGCACCCAACTCTTGTGCAAGTAATTTATGATTAATTTCAATGCCGCGCCGCTCTGCGATATCGGATAGATTTAATGTATAAATGACGGGTATTTTGCACTTGCGAAGTTCGAGTGCAAGTGCGAGATTTCGCTCCAAATTTGACGCGTCCAACACACAAATAATAGCCTTTGCCCCATCTTCAATGAATTTTACAGCAACGGCCTCAGCATCTGATGAGGGTGAAAGCGAATATGTTCCGGGCACGTCAATCAGGGTATATTCCTTATCACCTATCGGAAGATGCCCTTGCATATAAGTGACTGTAGTACCGACATAATTAGAACTAATAGCGTGTATTCCCGTAAGTTCGGTGAAAAACACGCTTTTGCCCACATTGGGATTGCCTATAAGGAGAATCCTGTCCTCAGGGTTTATATCATGCTTACGCTTATGGCTGTGCGGTTTGCTCATTAAGCTGCATCCTCCCCATCATCTTGAGCATTACCCGTCTCAGGCACAACAGTAACCAAAGATGCAATATCCTTACCCACCGCCACAGTGCTCGAATCTTCAATACGGACAAGAGTAGGACCGCCCAGAGGATACTGACATATCACCTGCACTCTCGTGTCCTGCCGAATCCCCAAACTTTTCAAAAGTTCGATATCAGGAACAGTTACTACATTATATATATTATCTTTTTTCGCCTTATATAAGCTAATTTCTGAGCTCATAACAACCATTCCTTTCAAAAATTTTCAACAACGCTACACACCCGGACAGCGTTAGCTTCAACTAACTAGCATGTTAGCACATACTAACGCTTTTTGTCAAGCAAAATTTTGTTTGAGCGGCTACAGGCTGTGCGTCTATGTTAGTTGTGTGGTTGCCGTTGTATAATTAGCAGTGCCACCCATTCACAAAAATTTAATAAACACTCCCAAATGTAGAAAATCTTGTAGAAAAAGCACTCGATAAGTTTTAATATTCTACATAAAACGCCCCAAAACCGTAGATTGTAGTTTTGGGCATTTCTGCTGTGGTTGCAATTTTAAAAGGTTTTGTGATATGCTCATCGAGCAAAGGCGTGGCGGTTAGCGTATTACTGAGCGAAAGCGAGGTGATGCCTGTGATTCAATTCACCTTTCATATCTTCGGATATTATACTCGCGGTCATAAATATTTGCAGAATTATTGCACAGGATTTTTTTCACCCTGTGAGGCGGAGGACGCAGCCTTGCTGACGCAAGGCAAGGACGACAACGAAGCAGGATGGAAAAAAGACAAGCAAGAAACTGCAAATATTTATGACCGCGAGTATATGTTTCGATACGGGTGATGAAACTCATAGGAAAGCGTAAAAGCCGCCCCCGGTAAGGCTCGGCTTTTACTTAGTCCCAACGGGCTAACCGCCACGAAAGGAGGTTACGCCTTTGCGTTTATTGTAGCACCCTATACATCAACTTGTCAATCAAAAGTTTTAGTCAAATTCCCCATTACACCGCAGTAAATTCGCTCTTGTCCAAGTTGCAAACAGGACACACAAAATCGTCGGGCACGTCTGCCCATTTTGTTCCTGCCGGTACTCCGTTTTCAGGGTCTCCTGTTGTCTCGTCGTACACATATCCACAAATACACTCATACTTCATTAGTTTCACCTCCCCTCACTACTACACTCGGCGCAGTGCATATAAACAAATACACCTCTTCCGCACCTTAAAAGTCTGCCGCAATGGCGGTGACCATCGCTTCGATTTCATTAAGCTGCGCCTCTTTTACGCCTGATTTTATACTTACCACTTGCTCTAACACATTTATGTTTTTGCACGCATCAAATTTCTTGCGAATCAAATCCCCACTTGTCGCCGCCCATGAGCCGTTTTCAATAATACCGACAGTGCGGTTCTGAATGTTGTGCGCTATAAGGTCGTTTAGAAAATCCTCCATAGACACAAAAATCCCCGCATTGTAGGTGGTAGACGCAAAGACAAAATGACTAAATCTAAAAGCCGCCGCAATTATTTCCGATGCGTGCGTAACAGACACATCAAACATGGCAGTCGCAATACCCCTATCACGCAGACGGCAGGCAAGCATTTCAGCAGCGTTTTCCGTGTTGCCGTATACAGAAGCATAGGCAATCATAACACCTTTTTCCTCAGGCAAATACTGACTCCAAAGCATATACTTCTCTATAATACTATCAAAATCCCTACGCCAAACAAAACCATGCAAAGGGCAGATAAGTTCAATAGAAATCGCAGATGCTTTCTTTAGCAGCATTTGAACCTGCGCGCCATATTTTCCGACAATATTGGAATAATACCGCCTAGCTTCGTCCATATAATCCTTGTCAAAATCCACTTCATCGGCAAACAATGCACCATTCAGCGCACCGAAAGTTCCAAATGCGTCCGCTGAAAAAAGTATCTTATCGGTCTCGTCATAAGTTACCATAACCTCAGGCCAATGAACCATTGGTGCCATTAAAAAGCAGAGGCTATGCTTCCCCGTTTTTAAAGTATCGCCCTCTTTTACAATTTTAATATTCAGTTCCCCTTCGGAACTAATGGGAACATTATTAAATTGCTCGATAAAATTAAACGTCTTTGCATTACAAACAATTTCCACATCGGGATATTTTGCGATGATTTCCATAAGTGCCGCAGAATGGTCAGGCTCCATATGTTGCACAACTAGGTAATCGAGATTTCTACCACTCAAAGCGAAACAAACATTTTCCATAAAACGCCCGACTACAGCCTTGTCCACCGTGTCAAAAAGCACGGTCTTTTCATCTAAAAGCAAATAGGAATTATACGAAACCCCGTTCGGAACAGAGTAAACCCCCTCAAACATAGCCAAACGGCGGTCATTTGCACCAACCCAAATTAAGTCATCAGTTACTTTTTTTATACTATGCATAAACTTCTCCTCCGTAAGGTAATTTTATCATACCATATAATATAAATTCAACAGCTAAATCGTGAATATACATAAAACAAAATTTTAGTAACTTTGTAACAATTTATTTACGACCATGTGCTATAATAGCTCGATAATGAAGTATAAGCAACAAAAGCTGACAAAAAAGGAGATTTTACTATGAATGACAATCAAAAATTTTATGTTTGCGGACACTGCGGCAATTTAGTGGGTTTTATTGAAAACAAAAATGTGCCCCTGATGTGTTGCGGTGAAAAAATGACAGAAGTTGTCCCAAACACAGTAGAGGCAAGTGTAGAAAAACACCTGCCTGTTGTAACAGTTTCAGGCGACAGCATAAAAGTGAGTGTTGGCAGTACACTTCACCCCATGGAAGAAGCTCACCACATCAGTTTTGTGTACGTAGAAACGCAGTGCGGCGGTCAGCGCAAAACCTTAAAAGTAGGAGACACACCGGAGGTGTCATTCGCCTTTTCCGCTGACAAGCCGGTTTCCGTATATGCATATTGCAACCTACACGGACTATGGAAAACTGAGGTAAAATAGTTATATGTATAAAACCGTTTCAGTATACGGGTAGCACGGAATGGACAGTTAAGAGTTCGTCATTGCGAGCTTGACTCACAATCCCCCACGGTTATGCTCACTATTCAGGGGATTGCGGCTCGGAGGCCGCAATGACGAGGTATGTGTGAAGCAATAACGAAAACTCGTAGGCAGCACATTACGAGTTTTCTATTTTATTGATTTTGTAAAAAGAATATGCTACTATGTCTGTGTTACTACATAAAAAACGACTTGTAAGTGAGGGGAAGCTTTTGAGAACACAAGAATCCGAAGAGACCTACCTTGAAACTATCTACATGCTCGGAAAAGGCGGAAATGCTGTCCGCTCTGTTGATATTGCAAATGAACTCAGCTACAGCAGGGCCAGCATCAGCGTAGCCATGAAAAATCTTCGAGAGAAAAACCTCATTAAAGTCGAGTCAAGCGGACACATCAGTCTCACAGATGAAGGACAAAGTATCGCCATATCCATGTACGAGCGACATACGCTCATATCCGAATGGCTCGTATCGTTGGGCGTATCGCGAGAGACAGCGGAGCGTGATGCCTGCAAGATGGAACATTCAATCAGCGATGAAAGTTTCGCAGCGATAAAGAAACACATAGAGAAGTCATAATATACAATTGCTAAAGTTGTGGTATCAAAACACCCGGCCCTGCGGGCGGCTGCCGTTTTGATACACAGCAGAAAAGCGCACGGAGGAGGAACGCTTATGCAAAATCACAAAAAGACAGACGCAAACGAATTTGCAAGAGCACTCGCCATGCTCTCTCAGGTTGGTATATCCATAATTGCATGCGTTGCCGTAGGAATTGGGCTCGGTTGGTTCCTCGACAGGCTATTAAACACAACACCGTGGTTAATGCTGGTTTTTACCATTTTCGGCATAGTTGCGGCAATAAAATCAATATTTGAATTTGCAAAGAAAATTTAGAAGGAACATGATTAGAAATGCGTAATTTATCAAAACCATCACAAAAAATTATTCAGTGGATAATAATAACAGGAGCTGTAATGAGCCTCCTCGGTGTGATTGTGTACCGTTCGTGGGAAGCTGTGCCTTTTGCACTCAGCGTGGCTATAATGTCTGTGGTCAATGTTTTTAAAATTCGTATGCTTGACCGTGCAGTCAATAAGATTACAGAAATGGACGACCCTGATATTGGGAAGAACTATGTAAAGTTTCAATACCTTGTCAGATATTTCGGAACCGTTATCATACTTTTGGCAATCGGCCTACTATATATGTATACTCCTATTCCAACCGCAACAGTCTTTGGCGCAATTGCAGGGCTCTTTACAATGCAAATTGCCGTAATCATCATACGCTTTATGAAATTTGAAGAGGACTTACCACCGGGCACATTTTCACAGGAAAACCCACCACTTGAAAGTTCTGAGCCTAACACGACAGAGCAAGAAAATTCCCTGCAAGATGGCTCATTAGAAGAAACTTTAACTGAAGCTCAGAGTGAAGAAAATTCTGAGTAGAAGTATTGCATATAATGAGTATATTGTGTAAACTATAACACTATTTGTTAACAATAAGTTTAGTATTTATAGTATTTGTACATATTGACATTTAGTATAACTTGCTTTATAATTTACAAGATTGTATTTTTTTGTGACATACTTGCAAGTGTTAAGTACCATTTTATCTCACACGCACCCTATTTTTTATATAAATAACGGTCAGGAAAAGAGGATAACATTGGATTTTAATAATCAAATACATGGAGCTATTAATATTTTCGGTCTACAGTTTTTAATTACCGACACAATAGTCAGCACTTGGATTATCGGTGGTGTGCTTGTTGTGTTTGCTCTAATTGTCCGAATTAAATCCAGAAAATTCACGGAAGTGCCCAAAGGTTTCCAAAACGTTGTGGAAATGTTGGTCGAAGCCTTTGAAAATTATTTGCATACCACAGCGGGCGGAAAGCTCATGTTCCTTGGGAACTGGTTTTTCACGCTCTTTGTCTTTATACTTCTCGCAAACATCAGCGGTATGTTCGGACTTAGGCCACCAACAGCAGATTGGTCGATGACTGTGGCTCTCGCCATTGTAACATTCCTATTAATACAAATTATAGGCTTAAAGTTCCGCGGCGGAGCATACCTTGCCGACATGATAAAGCCTTACTATCTCTCTTGGCTGTTTTTACCAATAAACCTCATCGGTGAAATAGCAAGACCTATATCCCTGAGTTTCCGTCTGTTCGGCAATATCCTTGCAGGAACTGTCATGATGACCCTCATCTATTCGCTAATGCCGTGGTTCTTCCAGATAGGATTCCCCGCATTTATGCACGGCTATTTCGATCTGTTTGCGGGTGTACTTCAAACATATATCTTCGTCACACTCAGCCTCTCCTTCATAAAAGGTGCAGCGGCTCTTGACGAATCCCCCACAGGATAATCCTCGCACTTAAATTACGCACAATTAAATTCACATAAAACAAATATCAAATAGGAATCGGAGGAACATTTCATGGAATTTCTGGCTAATGTCGTCGTTGCAGGACAATACGCAGCAGCTCTGGCTGTTTTTGCAGGTATCCTGACAACCCTCGGGCAAGGAAACATCGCAGCGAAAGCGATTGAATCAATTGCTCGTCAACCTGAAGCGAAAGGCTCGATTAACACAGCTATGATCATCAGCTTGGCGATGGCCGAAACAAACGGTATTTACGGTCTTGTCGTAGCTATGGTTCTGCTATTTGTCAATCCTCTTTTCACCCGCCTCGTTGAGTATGCTCAAATGTTGGGGTTGGTCTAACTCGGGTCGGCTAAATTCCCCTACCCAAAATTTAGCGCACTTAAACGTCTTTAACGGAAGAGGGTGACTCTTAATGGACTTTGCATTTTTTCTTTCAACCTTACCTGAACCGCGTATTCTCGGAATGGATGCGCAAACAGTGTCGGAAGCCTTTTTTAATATTCTCAATGTTGTTGCACTTGCGGCACTGCTAGCATTTTTGCTTTACAGGCCCGTGCGCACTGCTCTGCAAAAACGTACCGAGAGAATTCAAGGTCAGCTCACTCAGGCTGAGGAAGAATTGGAAAAAGCCACAGAGCTCAGGCAAAAATACGAAAAAATGATGGAAGGCGCGCAAGTCGAACGCGAGGAAATTCTCTCGCAGGCTCGAAAAGCGGCGGCCGACTCTTCACGTCGTCTCATTGACGATGCAAAGAGCGAAGCAGATTCAATCAGAGAGCGTGCGGCACAGAATGTTGATATGGAATGGGAGCGCGCAGAAAACGACATGCGCACCGCTATTATTGATGTGTCTGCCGTCATGGCTGAAAAGTTTGTTTCACTTGCCATCAACAAGGAAACTCATGACAGGCTCTTTGAAGAGACCATGTCTGACTTGGAGGAAGTGAAATGGAGAGATTAAGCGTCTTATATGCTAATGCTCTATTTGACCTTGCCAGAGAAAAAGGTGTTGTTGACGAGTTTCTTGCTGAGGCAACTTTTATCCGCGATAGCTTAATTGATGAAAACTGTCAGCGTATCCTCAACCATCCGCAAATATCAGCATCTGAAAAGCACAAGTTCTTTGAAGAGGCATTTTCAGGCAAAGTACACCAAGATTTGCTTGGATTTCTATATCTGGTAGCCGACAAAAATCGTGAGCCCGCACTTCTCTCTGCGCTCAATAAACTTATCGTAAATATTGAACAAAGCAGTGGAAAAGTAAAAGCAAAAATCACGTCGGCATCCCCATACGACGAAAAACAAGCAGATTCGCTGAAAACAATGCTTTCTCGTAAACTTGGCAAAGAAGTTGAGCTGGAGATGAAGGTTGATAAGTCCATAATTGGTGGGCCGTATATCTTTGTTGATGGCTACCATATCGACTGGACTATTAAAAATCGACTGCGTGATTTAACAACTCAAATGAAAGAGGGGTGCTATACGTGACTCTCAGACCCGATGAAATTAGCTCGGTAATTAAAAAACAAATTGAAGCCTATTCCTCAAAACTGGATGTTTCCGAAGCAGGAAGCGTTATTCAGGTCGGTGACGGTATTGCCCGTGTACACGGACTTGAAAATGCAATGAGCGGCGAACTCCTTGAGTTCAGCAGTGGTGTGTTCGGAATTGCATTTAACCTTGATGCAGACAGCATTGGTGTTGTTTTGCTCGGTGCCGATAACCTCGTCAAAGAGGGCGATGTTGTCAAGAGAACCAACCGTATCTCTGAGGTTCCCGTTGGTGATGCCATGCTCGGTAGAGTTGTCTCCCCTCTTGGTGTTCCTGTTGATGGGAAAGGCCCGATTGCAACCACTAAAACACGCCAAATGGAGCGTGTCGCACCCGGTGTTATAGAGCGTGGAGAGGTCAACACTCCCCTACAGACAGGCATTAAAGCTATCGACTCTATGATTCCCATTGGCCGCGGTCAGCGTGAGCTTATAATTGGCGACCGCCAAACAGGCAAAACTGCTATTTGTATCGACACCATAATAAACCAAAAAGGTACCGGAGTATATTGCATTTACGTCGCAATAGGTCAAAAAGTTTCCACAGTGGCAAGGCTTGTCAGAGTTTTGGAAGAGGCAGGCGCTATGGAGTACACGACCATCGTTTCCGCATCAGCCGCTGATTCTTCCCCCATGCAATACATGGCACCATATGCCGGTTGCGCTATTGGTGAGGAATGGATGGAGGAGGGAAAAGATGTCTTAGTCATCTATGACGACCTTTCAAAACACGCCGTTGCATATCGTGCACTCAGTCTCTTGCTCCGCAGACCTCCCGGTCGCGAGGCGTATCCCGGCGATGTTTTCTACTTGCATTCACGTCTGCTTGAACGTGCCGCAAAACTCAGTGAGTCAAGGGGTGGCGGTTCTTTAACTGCTCTTCCAATCATTGAAACACAGGCAGGTGATATTTCCGCATATATCCCAACAAATGTCATCTCCATCACAGACGGACAGATTTACCTTGAAACAGAACTGTTTAACAACGGTGTTCGTCCGGCTATCAACCCCGGTTTCTCTGTCTCTCGTGTTGGTGGTGCAGCTCAGATTTCAGCTATGAAAAAAATCTCAGGTCCTCTGCGTATTGAGCTTGCGCAATACAGAGAGCTCGCCTCGTTTGCTCAGTTTGGCTCAGACCTCAGCAAAGACACACTCGACCGCCTGAAACATGGTGAGCGTATTGTTGAGATACTCAAGCAACCTCAATACGAGCCTTTGACTGTTGAGCATCAAGTTTGTCTGCTCTACCTCCTCACAAACAGATATTTCTCAGGTATAAATGTAGAGCATGTACAAAGAGCCTCACGCGAGTTTTTAAGTTTCGTCGAAGAGCAATATTCTTCTGTTCCTAAGAATATCCGTGAAACAAAAGTAATCTCCGACGAAGACAGCGAAAACCTAAAGAAAGCCGCAGACGAGTTTTTCAAAAATTTTGCATAAGCTAAAGAGTGTAAGAGGTTAAGTCTATGCCCTCATTAAAAGCCATAAAAAAGCGAATTTCCAGTGTCGCAAATATGAAAAAAATCACTAAGGCAATGAACTTAGTCGCCGCTTCTAAGCTACAAAAAGCTAAGAGTCGCCTCGACAACGTCAAACCTATGTATGGTGACATAAGAGATCTCATGGATAATATCCGTGCAGGCATCAGCGATGACATGAACGTCCCATTTGCTGAGGAGCGTGAAGTTAAAAATGCCGCATACATAGTACTCACAAGTGACCGTGGTCTTTGCGGTGCATACAATGCGCTCGTATCAAAAGAGGCGTTCGCTTTTGTTGAGGCAAACACCAAAAAAGGCGTTGATTCTAAGATAATTGCCGTTGGCACAAAAGGCTGGGACTACTTCCGCCGTCGTGGTAAAGAAATTGTAATGCGGTGTGAAGGCGCTTCTGAAGCATCCTCTTATACAGATGCTGAAGTTCTCGGACAAAAAGTTTCCGAAATGTATAAATCCGGCGAAGTAGATGAAGTATATATCATCTACACACACTTTGAGTCCGTGCTGGCTCATATTCCATACATCGAAAAGCTGCTGCCGCTCAAAGCCGCCTCAAGTGAGGATTTTGACCCGGGCGCTTTTGCTATGAGTTATGACCCCGATGTAAGCACATTTCTTGAACATGCTGTTCCCATGTACCTCAATATAACTATATTTGGAGCTATGATGGAATCCTCTGTGTGTGAGTATGCATCTCGCATGACCAGCATGGATTCAGCCACAAAAAACGCAAGCGATATAGTTGATGACCTTACTCTTGACTTCAACCGCAAGCGTCAAGGCATTATAACGCAGGAAATAACAGAAATTGTCAGTGGCGCAAATGCCTTACAGTGACATAAAAGGAGAGATTAGTTTGAGTAATCGAAATATTGGAAAGATTTTGCAAATAACCGGTGCGGTTGTTGACTTCCGCTTTGACAGCGAACTTCCCGGACTATACAATGCAATTGAAGTTATTAATGGGGATAACTCCATTATATTTGAGGTTGCACAACACCTGGGAGACAATGTAGTGCGTTGCATTTCAATGGACTCTACCGATGGTCTTGTCAGAGGTATGGATGCTATTGATACCGGAGCTCCTATTTCTGTTCCCGTAGGTGATGAAACTTTGGGGCGCATGTTAAACGTGCTCGGCAGAGCAATAGACAACAAGCCTGACCCCGACACAAAAGAACGCTGGCCTATTCACCGCACAGCTCCCGGTTTTGCCGACCAAACAGCTACCACGGAGATGTTTGAAACAGGCATTAAAGCCGTTGACCTGCTTTGCCCCTATTCAAAGGGTGGTAAAATCGGTCTCTTCGGCGGTGCAGGTGTCGGCAAGACAGTTTTGATTATGGAACTTATCCGCAACATAGCCACAGAGCATGGCGGTTATTCAGTATTCGCAGGAGTTGGTGAGCGTACTCGCGAGGGTATTGACCTCTACAACGACATGAATAACTCCGGTGTTATTGATAAAACTTCTCTCGTTTTCGGGCAGATGAATGAACCCCCCGGCGCCCGTATGCGCGTTGGTTTCTCAGGACTCACAATTGCCGAATATTTCCGTGACGTGTCTTTACAAGACGTTTTGCTCTTTATAGACAACATCTTTCGCTATGTTCAAGCCGGTTCTGAGGTCTCCGCTCTGCTCGGACGTGTTCCCAGTGCTGTTGGCTACCAGCCCACGCTTGCTACGGAAGTCGGAAGCCTGCAAGAGCGCATCACATCCACAAAAACAGGCTCAATTACGTCAGTTCAAGCTATTTACGTCCCCGCGGACGACTTCACAGACCCTGCGGCGGCGACAACATTTACCCATCTCGATGCCACAACCGTTCTCTCTCGTGCAATAGTTGAGCAAGGCATCTATCCCGCAATCGACCCACTGGACTCTACATCACGTATCCTTGATGCGACTGTTGTCGGAAAAGAGCACTACAACGTGGCTCGTAGCGTCCAAAGCATACTTCAAAGATATAAAGACCTGCAAGATATCATTGCAATTCTCGGTATGGATGAGCTTTCGGAAAACGACAGACTAATCGTTGACCGTGCACGTAAAGTGCAAAGGTTCCTCTCTCAACCGTTCTTTGTAGCTGAGAAATTCACGGCAATTCCGGGTAAGTACGTTCCTGTTAAAGAAACTATCAGAGGATTTGCAGGAATCATTGACGGCGAATATGATGACATTCCTGAAGGTTACTTCTTAAACAAAGGAACAATCGACGAAGTAGCAGAGAGCTACAGAATCTGATTTTCAACTTAATTGAAAATTGAAAGTTATTCAAGTATTCAACGCACTAAGCACGCATTTATGCCCTATTTTCCATTTTCCATTGGTGCAAGAAATAAAAGAAGGTGAACTATAAAATGCCTGCCGAAAAACTACACCTGCGTATATCTACGCCGGATACAGTTAAATATGATGAAGAGGCTGAAATGGTCATAATGCGCTGTATTTCCGGCGATATGGGCGTTTTGGCCAATCATGAGCCAACCTCAGCAATACTTGATTATGGTGTGCTTCGCATCATAAATGGTAATGTTGAGCGTCGTTTGGCTGTTTTCGGCGGTATCGCCCAAATTGGCGATAATAAGGTTACACTACTCGTAAACGATGCTCAGTGGCCGGAAGATATTGACATAGCCTTTGTTGAAGCAGAACGTGAACGACTTGACAGACGTGCCCAAGAGAGCATGGACGACTTAAACCTCGCCAGAGACCAAGTTCTCATGCGCCGCACTTTGGTACAGATCGAAGTCAGTTCATTCCCGCTTATCAGCGGAACGAATCGCGATGATGATAATGAAAAGTAATTTGAGTATCTGCGAGTTGAAAACTAACGGAAAGGAATAGGCATAACATGAAGGGTATAACGACCATTATCGGCATGGTAATCGTTTTTGTCTGCCTTTTCGCTGGTATCATAATTTTGGGCGGCGAAGTAATGGACTTCCTTGACTTGCCCAGTGTTATGTTGGTTTTGGTGCCTACACTTGCCGCTGTTTTAGCGTCATTCCCCATGTCTGTTCTCGGAAAAATTCCGGGGCACTTTAAAGCCCTGCTGGGTCAGGAGTCCAGCCCTAGTGAATACATAGATAAAATTGTCTCTCTCGCTGAAAAAGCAAGAAAAGAGGGACTTCTTGCATTTGAAAAAGAGCAGGTTGACGATGCTCTCATGGCATATGCTTTACGAATGATGGTTGACGGGCTTGATAAATTCACCGTCAAATTTGCGCTTGAGGACTGTATAAATGGTATCAAAGAGCGCCATGTTGAAGCTATCTCAATCTATACAAAGGCTGCTTCATATGCTCCTGCATTCGGCATGTGTGCAACGGTTATTTCGCTGGTTAACATGCTCATGGGTCTCGACTTTGAAGATCCTAACGCCATCAACGCCCTAGGAGCTAACATGGCGACAGCCCTTATCACAACACTTTACGGCTCGGCATTTGCAAACGGTATCTTCCTGCCAATAGCCGCACGCTTACAACTTCTGCATAAAAAAGAAATTTTCTGTAAAACCATGGTCTGTAATGGACTGCTCGCAATACTTAACGGTGACAATCCACGCGTTATAAAAGATTTCTTAGTTGAGCAACTTAGTTCAAGCGATGCCGCTGCATTCCAAGATGAAAAATCCGGCGGAGGTGGCGGCGGAGGCGAGTAGCCTCCGCAGTTGATGGTTAGTATAGTGGGTGCACGGGCGAATGGAGGTGAGTGTCGATGGCAGCCAGTAGTGATGATCGCGGTAACGAAAGATCCGGCGGTGGCGGTGACGGTGAACAGGAAGAACGGACAGACGGATGGATGACATCTTATGCTGACATGGTTACTCTCCTTATGACCTTTTTCGTTTTGATGTTCGCACTTTCGAATGTCGATAACGAGAGGGCTACTTTATTTGTTGCGGCAATGTCGAGAGATGGTTTAACTTTCGAGCAATTCGAAGAGATTAGAGACAGATTTGAACCGGACCCCTTCTCTGACTGGGATGATGAGTATTTCGATCCACCCTTTGAGGGTCACGCCCCTGATGAGGGCGATGATGATGCTGACTTTGGCGGTGACCAAGCACTGCTTGATTTGCACGATGCAATCGAGGGCTACATAGATCTAATGGGGCTTGGAGATTCTATTGACTTAGTTTTTAACGGTGAATTTATTATGCTGACTCTCCGAAGCGACATACTTTTTGCAACGGCGCAGAGTTACGTTACTGCACCTATGCAGGAGATTGCGAGCACGTTGGGTGAACTTCTCGCCACAACGTATCTCACTGCCGATCCCTTCGAGGTCACTGTTGCAGGGCATACCGATAACGTACCTATAGCCACGGCACGTTTCCCGTCTAACTGGCACCTCAGTGTAGATAGAGCCGTCAATTTCCTTGAAGTTCTTATCAGCGAAAGCGGCTTAGAAGCATCTCGCTTTCGGGCTATAGGCGCAGGTGAAGAACGCCCCATTGCAGATAACTACACCCCCGAAGGCAGGCAACTAAATCGGCGTGTTGAGGTTATGATTTCTCTTGCCAGAGAAAATCCCATGTGGACTCCGCCCGCGCATCTCGATTGAGACATATTTGGAGGATTTATAAATGAGAAAATCAATTGCATTGATTTTGCTGTTTGGGCTTTTTGCCTTAACATTTTTACTTGCCGGGTGTTCAGACGACTCGCCAAGTGGTTCCGGTCATATTGTTATGGCTACCACACTTGACGATGCTGAGCTTCTTGATGCCCTGCTTTCAGCTTTCACAGAAGAGACAGGCTTTGAGGTAGATGTTATTTTTACATCTAATGTACTTGCTTTTGAACTTGCAAGAAATGAGGAAGTAGACCTTTTGTTCACCAACTCCCAACTACTTGAAGATCAATTTGTACAGAGTGGTTTCGCCGAAAACTCAAGCCCTGTTATGCGTAACGATTTTATTCTTATCGGTCCGCATGACGGTAATATCTTCCCCAATAACGATATTTTAGACACCATGTACCAAGTGCTTTCTTCTAATTTGCCATTTTTATCTCGCGGAGATGGCTCCACTACTCACTTGATGGAATTGCTACTGTGGAGTGGTTTCTACTTAAACCAATGGAACAATCCCTTTTACTTTGAATCACTGGCAGGTATGAATGCTACTATTGGCCTAGCCGTAAGTTTCCACTCATACACAATCACTGACACAGCCTCATGGCTTGCTTTCCCTGAGCAGGATGCTCTTGTCGTAATTACCGATAATGATTTTAGGCTTATGAATCAGTTTTCTGCCATTGCAGTCTCTGCATCCGATATGTTTGATGGAGCCAACTCCTTTGTAAATTGGGTCGTAGGTGATTCTGCTCAAGAAATCATCGAGAACTATGGATTAGAAGAGTTTGGCACATCTCTGTTTATCCCGGTCGGAACAGAAAACTAGCCTTAAAACGAACCCTAAAAGTGTTGACAAATCGGACAAAAATATATACAATAAATGTGCGTTTGTATTAACGCACATTTATCAATAATTAATATTTTTGGGAGGTTACTATGGCTTGGGAAAAAGGAATCGATGTTAAAAACATCAGCACAATTTTGTGCAAAAGCAATGTGTTTCTCGGCGTCGGAGCTATTGAGAAAATGGACTTCATCGCGGAGCAGCTCAAATCAAAGGGCATAGACAGCGTTATTGCAGTAACAGGCAAAGGCGCGTATGCAAAAACCGGCGCTTGGGATGTAGTTACAAAAGCACTGGACAAGCACAGCATCAAGCACACACTATACAACAAAGTTCAACCCAACCCTGAAACCCAGCAAGTAGATGAGGCAGTACAAGTCGCCAGAGATGCCGGTGCAAAAGCTGTTATTGCAATAGGCGGCGGTAGCCCAATTGACGCAGGAAAAAGTGTGGCTATCCTGCTCGAATACCCCGGCAAAACATGCCGCGAGCTATACGAAGGCGCATTTGTGGCGGAAAAAGCAGTTCCCGTTGTTGCCATCAACCTCACCCACGGCACAGGCACAGAAGCAAACCGCTTTGCTGTCGTAACGATTCCGGAAATGGAATACAAACCACCAATCGCCTATGATTGCATCTACCCTCTATACTCAATAAATGACCCTGCACTTATGACAGGGCTACCCGCAGACCAGACAAGATATGTGAGCATTGACGCAGTCAACCACGTAGTTGAGGCCGCAACCACAGTTCTCAATAACCCTTTATCTTGCACATTGGGTAAAGAAGTTATCAGGCTTGTAGTAAAATATCTGCCTGTTGCTATCGACAAACCTGCTGACTTGGAAGCTCGTTACTTCCTCACATATGCGGCAATGATAGCAGGCAGTGCGTTTGACAACGGTATGCTCCACTTTACACACGCCCTAGAGCATCCTCTCAGTGGAATTAAGCCCGAAGTAACACATGGTCTTGGACTTGCAATTCTCCTCCCCGCCGTTGTTAAGAATATATATCCTAAAGTCGGTCCGATTTTAGCTGATGTTCTCGCTGACATGGTACCCGGACTCACAGGCGATGCAAGCGAAGCTGATAAAGCCGCAGACGGTATCCGCAAGTGGCTCGCATCGGTTGGCGTTCCCGAAAAGCTCGGCGACTTAGGTTTTACAAAAGCAGACATTCCAAAACTTGTAAAGCTTACATATGAGACCCCAACCCTGGGCGCACTTCTAGGTTGCTCACCAATTGGGCACAGTGAAGAAGTTGTAGAAAAAATCTACACAGAGTCTTTCTAAACTCATTTCAAAAATGTGTGAGCCGGTGGGAAAACTCCCCCGGCTCACATTCATCTTAATTTTTTACTACACCGTGGAGGAAAACAAATGCTTACTACAGAAAACACCCTGCTTTTAGTCATTGACTTTCAAGAGCGCATGATGCCCGCTATCCGTAAAAATGAAAAACTGCTTTTAAACTCCGCAAACTTTGTCAAAGGCTGCAAAATTCTTGGAGTGCAAACGCTTGTCTCACAGCAATACACAAAAGGGCTCGGAGCAACCGTGCCGCAAATAGCTGAGGCACTTGGTGATTTTGGTCCCTGTGAAAAAGTAGCTTTTAGCTGTTACATGGACGACGGAATCAAAGAAAAGCTCAAAGCATCCGGCAAGAAAAATATCATGGTAACCGGAGTTGAAGCGCATATCTGCATACAGCAAACAGTATTGCACCTGCTTGATGACGGCTATAATGTATATCTTATCGCCGACTGCGTTGGTTCACGGAAAAAAACCGACTTTGACTACGCACGCAGGCGTATGACACAAGCGGGAGCTATTATCACAACTTTAGAATCAGCTCTGTTTGAAATTATGCTAACCGCCGAACACCCAAATCGCAAAGAAATATCCGCACTTGTTAAGTAAATTACCTTTTTTCTAATTTTCTATTGCATTTTGAGAAAAACATGGTAAAATTATTTATACAATGAATATGGAGGTAAAACTATGGCTTATTCAATAAACAGCGATTGTGTATCCTGTGGTGCGTGTGTTAGCGACTGCCCTGTCGATGCCATCGCTCCGGGAGATGCCCACTATGTAATCAATGAAGACTCATGCATTGATTGTGGTGTATGTGTTCCATCATGCCCTGTAGATGCGATAATCGAAGGCTAAACCTAAACCGCAGCAAATATAAAAAACTGCCTGCTTTTTAAAGTCGTGGCAGTTTTTTTCTAAGTAAACGCTGATAAAACGTTGCTGTTCAGACCCACCCGAAAACAGCACTCAAGAGCTCGTCATTGCGGGCCCGACCCGCAATCCCCTCGCAGATATGCTCATTATTCATGGGATTGCGGCTCGGAGGCCGCAATGACGTGAGGGTGTTTTTAGGAGTTGAATTTACTGATGATAGATGAATTATGGCTCGGAGGACCCCGATTTGTTGAATCTGAGGGAGTATACCGCATTGGAACAGATTCGGTCTTACTCGCATACTTTGCCTACAGCTCCTGTGCAAACAAAGAAATACTTGCCGCTGACCTCGGCTCAGGGTCAGGAATTTTATCTATCCTGCTGGCAACATTAAACCCTTCACTTACAATAGACGCAATTGAACTGCAACCGGAGGCGGTTATAAACTCCGGGGAAAATGCAAGGCTATCGGGAGTAAGTGACAGAGTTAATGTAATCGAGTCCGATATACGCAATCACCGTGAATTTCTTAAATCAGGAATATATGATTTGGTTGTCGCAAACCCACCCTACTACGCAGTCTCAGCAGGTGCGTTATCTGATAATATAAGCCGTGCCACATCTCGTAGTGAAATAACTTGCTCATTGGACGATGTTGTTAAAGCGGCAAGCTATCTGACCCGTTGGGGTGGTTCTTTTTCGCTTGTACACAAGCCTGAAAGGCTCAGTGATACATTCCGCACCATGGACAAATACGGCTTTGAGCCTAAACGAATGAGAGCCGTGCAAAATAAGGCAAATTCTGAGCCCAATCTAATATTGGTCGAAGGCCGTCGTGGCGGCAAGCCCTCACTGAAATTTGAGGCTCCGCTCATATTGCGAAATGATGATGATACCGACAGCGACGAGGTAATAAAAATGTACCGTCGAGACATATGATTATTTACGGCCTTTGTACCTCAAGAGAAAGGCATGAACATTATAATGGAAACTAAAAAAGGCGTGCTATACTTAGTAGCTACACCAATAGGAAACCTTTCCGACATATCTAAGCGCGCTCTTGACACACTTGCAAGGGTTGACTTTATCGCGGCTGAAGACACCAGAGTAACGCGCAAACTTCTCAGCCACTATGAAATAAAGAAAAAAATTGTCAGCTACTATGAACATAGCCGCACGGAGAGCGGTAGTAAAATCATCGAAAGTATCATCAGCGGTGAAAGCTGTGCGCTTGTTTCTGATGCAGGAACCCCCGGCATAAGCGACCCCGGTGAGGACTTGGTCAAGTTATGCGTTGCGCATAGCATTGAAGTCTTGGTGATACCCGGACCATGTGCCGCAGTTGCCGCATTGACTTTATCAGGTCTAGGCGCAACACGTTTTACTTTTGAAAGTTTTCTGCCGGCTCAAAAAAAGAAACGGCTTAGCCGGCTTGACACACTCAAATCTGAAAATCGTACAATGGTTTTTTATGAAGCCCCACACAGGCTCATGGCAACACTTGCCGATATGCTGAAAGCTTTTGGCGACAGAAGCATTTCGATATCAAGAGAGCTTACAAAAATTTATGATGAAACTCTGCGGTTTACACTCTCTGAAGCAATAGCGCATTTTGCTCAAACTACTCCACGTGGTGAATTTGTTCTTGTCGTTGAGGGGTACACGAATGCCCCACAATGTGATGAAGAGCTTACGCAAAATGCAATAAAAATGGCTATCGAATTTAAAAACAGCGGAGCAACACTGAAAGATGCAATAAAAAGAGCAGCCGATGAAACCGGCTACTCTAAAAATGAATTATATAAGGTGATGATAAAGAAATATGGTTAAATGTTTCGGCATTAGGTGAGTTATGCTACCCTTATGAGAAATCTATCTTCAGCTTCACCAACAGTTAGAACAAGATAGCCACTGCCTCTGGCAAGCCCGGTAACCCTTACACCAACGCCTCCAACATCTACGGCTACAGCATCAAAAGCGTCTGTGTTAGTGCTCTCCCAATGAAAATCGATATCGTCTATTCCCGGTGGCTCAACTCTTGCTCTAAACTCATATTGAGAGCCAACTCTAATTGTTATCTCACGAGGACTATGCGGAGCACCCGCAAGAGTATCGCCATAACGTATCTGCACAGAAGTAACTGTTAAAGGAGGCTCAGGCTCATATATTTCCTCAGGTGGGTCATCTATAATGGGTGACGGTGTCGCAAGACCGGGAAGTGTAGTTATTTCATCTTCAACTGATGTGGAGTAGTCATCATCGGGAACCTCTTCAGGCTCCACAGCATCAACCGGAGTTGTAAATAAAAGCACCCCTGCCGCTACAGTAAATGCCGCCATTATAAGGACACTGATGAGCATCTTGCCTTTAGCGTTGTCTGAGTTCTCAGAATACTTGCCGCGACCGATACGGCGAGCACCACAATAAGGGCAGCGACTGCGAACGCCCGAATACTTGCGGTCGCATCTTGCACATTTAATTTCATTTATAATAGCCATAAATAAAACATCCCCCTTTAAGCTCTGTTAAAGCTATTTCAGCTTGCATTCTACTACATTTTTCGCCAAATGTCAATGATTTATTTACAAATAGTTACAAAGTGAAACATACTCCGGAATTCCCAATGTTTCCCCTCTGACTTTTTCACCCAGACCCAACTTAGAAACAGCTTCCATTATTTCTGCTTTGCTGTGTGTGCTACTAAAAGTGGAGTGCAGTGCATTCACCAACGTCTTGCGACGCTGAGAAAATCCGGCTTTTACCACTTTAAAGAAAAAGTTTTCTTCCTCTCCCGATAAGAGCTTTTTGTCGTGGATAGTCATTTTAAGAACCGAAGAGGTCACAGTGGGGCGTGGGTAGAAACAATCAGGCGGAACGTCAAATAAAATCTCAGGCTTTGAATGATACTGCGAAAAAATCGAAAAAGCACCATAATCGGAAGTTCCCGGTGCAGCAACAATGCGCTCCGCTACTTCCTTTTGTACCATGATTGTTAGCGAGCTAAAAATATCTGTTTCGATAAGTGTTGAAATTGCAGGTGTTGTTATATTATATGGCAGATTGGCACAAACATGAATTTCTCGGCTGTGTATTTCTTCCGGCAATACATTTTCGAGAGTTTGCTTTATATTGATCTTTAAAATGTCTCCTTCGATCACGCTGATATTAGTTGACTCACTAAACACATCAAGCAAAATCGGCACAAGCCGCTTGTCGAGCTCTACTGCAACAACATGGTGCGCCACTGCGCTGAGTTGTGCTGTCAACGCCCCCAGACCTGCCCCAACCTCAAATACGACATGTGATGAATTTATACCGGAGAGGTCAGCAATTTTTCTCGGAATATTAGCATCAATCAAAAAGTTTTGTCCACGGGACCTTGTAAATGCAAAAACACCTGTCGCCCCCAAGTATTTTATCTCATTTGCTCCAAACAAAATTTTAAGATTGTTCATAATTTTATGGATTCCCAACATATATTTTTACTTGAAAGTCTCAGGTTCTTGTGCTACAATAAGAGGCACTCTGGCATAAACTACTGCATTAAGAAACAGAAGATAGCGGAGGTACCCTGATGAGCGCACTTGAAAACATGAATGAAATACACCTAGATGTGTTAAAGGAAATAGCAAATATCGGTTCCGGCAATGCCGCCTCTTCCCTTTCGCGTATGATAGGTCAGACTGTCGATATTAAAATACCCGACATTCACATAATGGGTTTTAATGAAGCAACTGAGTTTCTCGGAGGTCCTGAAACTGTCATGGTCGGCACACTTTTGTTTTTGACCGAAAGCATAGAAGGCATGATGATGTTTTTGCTGCCCATTGATGTCGTTTGCGATTTGGTCAACATGCTGATGGGCACAGAGATTAAAAGCCACGAGGAAATCGATGAGATGGGTTATTCCGTTATCAACGAATGTTCCAACATAATGTCCGCTTCATTTATAACTGCTGTCGCTGAAATGACAGATATGGTCATTGACATCTCACCGCCTGAGGCGACACTCGATATGCTTGGCTCAATTATGAGCGTACCGTCAATCTTTTTTGCCAACATCGGCGATTCCCTGCTCGTTATGAAAAACGAACTGGAGATTGAGGGAAGAAAAACAAGTGCAAATGTCCTAATGCTCCCTGACATGCCATCACTGGTAAAACTCATGTCCACTCTGGGTATTGATTTTTAGTTAGGTGCTCAGTAAAACTACTGAGCACTAACCTTACTAAAAACGAACTTTACTGAAAACTAAACTTTCGGAATTGCTGAAAAGCTTTCATTAAGATCCTCATCTGACGGTACACTGTCAGTCATTGCATTTTCATTATATAGCGCGTAAGCCCCTAAGTCGAAGTAACCCGTGCCTGACAGTCCGAATAAAATAGTCTTTTCTTCTCCTGACTCTCTGCACTTAATCGCCTCATCGATAGCTACACGTATTGCATGAGCTGATTCAGGAGCAGGGAGATTTCCTTCTGCCTTGGCAAACATTGTAGCGGCATCAAAAACATCTGTCTGCTTGACTGCCCGCGCCTCATCTATAAATCCATCGTGGTACAGTTGTGAAAGAATTGGAGCCATACCATGATAACGAAGCCCTCCTGCGTGGCTACCCGACGGAACATAGGTTGCACCGATGGTATACATTTTTGCAAGCGGTGCAACTTTTCCGGTATCGCAAAAATCATATGCAAATTTGCCGCGTGTAAGCGATGGACATGATGCCGGCTCAACGGCGATAAAGTAAGGCGCATCTTTTCCGGCAAATTTATCTTTTATAAAAGGACCAATAAGACCACCGAGATTAGAACCCCCGCCTGCACAGCCGATGACAATATCAGGGTAGTCTCCTATTTTTTCAAATGCGGTCTTTGCTTCGAGCCCTATAACAGATTGATGTAACAGCACCTGATTTAGCACGCTACCCAGTACATATCTGTATCCCTCAGTGGTCGCGGCAACTTCTACAGCCTCAGATATTGCCGTTCCAAGGCTTCCATTGCTATCCGGATTCATTTCCAGTAGCATCCGCCCGACATTGGTTGTATCTGACGGTGATGGTACAACATTGGCTCCATACGTCTCCATAACAGTTTTGCGATAGGGTTTTTGGCTGGCTGAAACTTTAACCATGTACACCTTCAGTTCAAGACCGAAATAAGCACATGCCATTGACATCGCCGTACCCCACTGCCCTGCTCCGGTTTCAGTGCTCAAACCCTTCAGTCCCTGCTCCTTTGCATAATATCCTTGTGCTATTGCAGAATTGAGTTTATGGCTACCCGAAGTATTGCCCCCCTCATATTTATAGTATATTTTTGCAGGAGTGTTCAGCATTTTTTCAAGACAATAAGCGCGAACCAGTGGTGACGGCCTATACATCTTATAAAAATCCCGTATAGGCTCCGGTATCTCAATAAACCTATCTTTATCATTTAGTTCTTGAGCAATCAGCTTATCGCAAAAAATGGGACTTAGTTCTTCAGCCGTGATTGGCTCTAAAGTTTGAGGGTTTAACATCGGGCGGTGGTCTGTTTTCATATCTGCACGAATATTATACCACGCCTTAGGTATTTCATCCTCATCCAGATATACTTTGTAGGGAATATTGTTCTTTTTCATTTTTTGACCCTTCCTTTCATTTATCTAAAAAGCGCAAAAATCTATTTTCGCACTTTTTCTATTTGACAAACTTATAAACTAAGTTGTATAATGTTTCGGTGGTATGCTGGTGTGGCGGAACAGGTAGACGCCCGGGACTTAAAATCCCGTGGGCTTTTAGCCCGTGCCGGTTCGATTCCGGCCACCAGCACCATAGAAACCCTTGCATTTCAAGGCATTGCGGGGGTTTCTTTATGCCCTTTTTCACTTGCCCACGATTACGTACAAAACACATAAAACACACAAAAGCACACACAAATACACGCAAATTGGTTTACTAATTGGTTTACTTTTTTTATGGTTTTGAGCTTGCAATTTCTGAGGTTTTCAACACTTAGTGGTTCAAAAATGTGAAACTTTATTAGTTGGCTCTTGATATATTATACATCTTTTTTTGAAAATGTCATCATATTTTTTAAATCATCTCGATTCTCGCAAGTGCTCCCTCCCGAGCATCTAGTGCTGATTCGAAAACAAATCGATTTCTACCCAGTACAACAGAGCCTGTGGACATGTACCCGCGAGAATCGAAGTGATATGTTTTTCCACCTATGTTGAAAAGACCATTTATAGGGTATAGCCCATTTCCAAGGTCATACCACCAGAGGTGGGCATTTTCTCCTGTTCCACGCTTCCACTCGCCGCCAGAAACATTTCTTACAGTAATCATGTCATCGTCTCCTATCTCGTTGTTCGACTCACCGCCAAGAGCTTCCGCAAGCCGTCTGTTTACCTCTGCTGCAATAGCGCCCATGCGGTCAACCAAAAATTGTCCGGGACACGCTTTCCGAGCCGTCCAGCGGTGAAGCGGCAGGTTTTGCCTATCCCACTTTAAAAGCAAGTTGGCATTATCGCCCTCATGGCTCAACCGTGCGATATTATTTCTAAGGCAAGCATCTACAAGAAAGTCTATCAGTCTTGCCTGTGACCTCTCGCTAATCGGGAACTGACCGCTTGCTACGGAGTTGACAACGCCGATTGTGATGCACCGCATATCAATCGCTCTGGACGATGTCGACCACGCCCTGAACGCTTCCTCAACGCATAATCCCAAATCCCAGTCGTCAAGCACATAATTATAGCTCGCCTGCGTGGTTGTGCGCTCGAGCCAACTCAGCACGTTTGCAACACGACCTGTGCCGCCTGTCACATGGATAGCAAAGCCGATTATATCATCACGGCTCGGAGTCCGATTCGGCGATAATCTCACCATCGTAACCATCGGGGAGTTGGTATAATCTCTATTTCTGCTCATTTGCCTCACCTTCCTCCAACCCGTTTGTGCACTCTGCAAAAAATTCTGCTGAGAATTCATCGCCTTCAAACAATAGGCAGTGTTCTTTTGCTGCTTCAATCTGCACATCTGACAATCCGACACTGGTGAGTGCATTACACATCATATCTATCTTGTTTTCCATCGCGCTCAGTCCTCCTTATTTATTATTTTATAACAGCTCAGCCCGCCAAAAGCGCCACAAATAACCAATGTTATCACTCCCATGAATTCGCCCCAGTTGGCAAGCTGTGGCATCTCAAACACATTAGCCGCTCCGAGTAGCGCAACACCTATCGCTGATATTGCGCCTGATACGGCACTTGCTATCCTCAATATTTTTTTTTTATCCATGTCATGCCTCCTATCCAGTAAATACATTTAGGGCTATACCTATTAGCCCCGTCAAAAGTGAGCAAAGTAATAGCCAAGTAAGGTTACGCCACTTTTTGCCATCGGCAAGCTCCATCTCACGCAATATTGTGCTATGCTCTTTTATTTTGTCCTGCACTTGCCTATACTCCACTACTTTTGCGACGCTATCGTGCTCTATGTCTCGTATACGTCCTGAGTATTTTTCAATATCCTTTTCTGCCGTGGCCAAGTGCTGCTTCATTTCCGTATCTACAAGTTCGAGGTTCCCTATTCGCACACCCTGCGATACGCTTTTTTCGACATATGAGGCAACTTGCTCTGCTAAATGCTCTATACTCACTGCGAGCCTGTCGAGACTTCTTAGCTCGTCAAAGAGCTTTTCGAATTTTGCTTCCAGCCCATCAATGCGATTATGCGCACTTTTCGCCCTGATGTCCGCATCTCGCGCTATAGCTGTTAAATCTTCCAAGATATATCCCCCCTATTCGCTTGTTTGTCAATTTTGTTATTCTCTTGCCCTAAAGCTTCGCGCGGGATTCTCCGTGTTGTATCTTTTCCGTCATACCTCTTTCCTGTTACTTGTTCAAACGCTAGCTCTGTGCTCCATTTGTTGACGACAACATTTTGTACTTGTTGCTCGGTCCATAGCCCTCTATCCCAGTGGTTCTTAACTGTTTCTAGTCTTGTATTTTCTGCACTTTCTGTGCTTTCTTGTGAGTGAGACAGGTCGACATCTACCATCATTGCTATGTAGTCTACATCAGCTCTTATTTGTAGTGTTTCGTGCTCAGCATCTGAGATTTGACGGAACGCCAACCACCAACCGGGATAGACGCGGTCATTCCTCATGTCTACGATTTGAATGAGTTCGCCATGCTCATAGGTTTCTTCATACTCACCATCGGAAAATGTGATTGGTGAGCAATTGCGTGTGAATATAGTAGCTTCTATCTCTTTTTCAGAGACATAATTTGTTCCGTTAAGTGCTAGGTTATCTATGATTGTTCCGTCTGACAATTTTATCGAATGTTTTTTTTCCATAACATCTATACTCCTTTCAGATTTTAACCAATAGCGAAGCTTGGGCGAACCCCATTGTTGTTTTGGGCGTTATGTTCACCTGCATTACCATTATGGAGCACACGTGCGAACATCGCCGTTGTAACAACATTGCGTAACCAATAACTAGTTCTTATTGGGTCTGTTACTATTTGTGCTTCGGGTTTGAGTCTAAATAGACTAAATTGAGACCGACTCACTGTGACGCCCTCAAGATTTCGAACAGAACCATTTCCAGTAGGTCTGTTTTGAATACTACCAAAAACCTCGACTTCCCCCATAAGGTCGACGATAGAATCAAGCCACGCTATAGCAGAACCCAAACCAGACGTAGTCTCGGTAACGAAACACTCCCTCCTCGTCAATACTATGTTGGGAAATGCTGATGATATAATATTCACCGCTTGAATTAATCCCGTAGCTCGCATATTAGAGCTACCATATCCTCCAGCTGTAGTGGCTGTTGGATTCATCCGCTCAGTATATAGTGGTTGTCTCGGCACTATAACCAGGTGGTTATTCACCAAACCAACACCCAAATCTCCCGAGTGGAGCCAATAGTTTATATCGGCTATTAACCAGTCGAAACCACCGATAGTCCAGTAATCTCCAATGAATAAATCGTCAAACGTGCCAGAACGAATTGCTTGTAGTTGTTCGTCTGTTACGCTCGTCCCGAGGAATTTGCCTCGATAGATATTGCGATGCATATCTGGTGATAATAGCAAGCTCGTGTAATCAGGCATTGCGTTTATGTTTTGCCGTGCTTGGGCTTGCTGTGGTTCGGTTAGGGTTTGAGGTACGGTTTGGACGGTAGCTTTATTAAGTGTCGTGATATTATCAACCAAAGCCGAATAATGAGCCTCGGTAAAATTAATACTCACCGATGTAGCTACTCCCCAGCTCTGGGGCACACCTTGATAGCCCCGCTCTACTGATAAATTATTACCTTCCACACTCTCAACAAGTACAGTTTCTGCATTTTGCACATTGCCACCGATTACCATTAAGAAAGGCAAGGGTACATCTGCGAAAACTGCACTTGTTGCTACAGTTATAACTGTGTCTTGCGGGGTTATGGCAGCGGTTAGAAATGTTTCAGGACTGTTAACCGCTCCCGGATACATCGTTTTTAAATTACTCAAAGATTATGCCCCCCTCTTGAATTAGTGAATATTCTCAAAAAAACATGCGCCGATATCCGTGTAAGTTGATTCGGCACAATTTCCAGCCTATGCCAAACACCACGGACAATTCGTCCGCTACCATCCCTGCGAAGAAATGGCGCAATATCTACCTCATTTAGATTTGACTGTACAGGTATTAAAGTTCCATCAACTCGAATACTTATACTTGACGCTCTCCCTCCCTGCACAATACCAAATTCTATATCATGCACATGGTTTGGAATCGTCACACTGTGCGAATGGGCAGGAATAGTCACACTGTGACTATGAGCCGGAATTGTTACATTATGAGAATGTGCTGGAATAGTTAGGTTGTGGCTGTGGTTAGGTATGGAAACCGTGACTGTGTGCGTGTGTGCGATGCCGTGCGTATGCGGCTCTGTTATTACGGTATGTGTATGATTTAATGAGGTTGATGCAATACCATGTCTGTGAGAACCCGTTCCTGATGTATATAATGTATTTACGGCACCAAGTGCAGACATTATTGTTGCCAGAGCGTGGGCACTGCTTGCAGAAGTTGCAGAGCTTGGGCCACTTGTAGCCTGCGGGCTTGCTGCTCCATCTGCTGTTGAGGTCTGAGTCGTGCCGCCACCGTTAGTTGTCGATTGAGTAGTTCCACCGCCATTTGTCGTTGACTGGGTCGTGCCACCGCCATTGGTGGTAGATTGTGTAATACCACCGCCGCCCCTGACGGCTCGGGAGTTCGCCCGAAAAGGCAAGAGCTGAATCCGCATGATTGCCTGATTTATATTTACTAGATTAGCAGGTATGAAAAAGTCAAATAGCGCAGGAAATTCTGGCTGGGCATTATCTATGAATGGAATTGCGAGCAACGACTCATGACCTTGTGCATGTGTGTCATTTATTCTCGCCCGCTCTGCCAGTGCTGACAGACTTCCTGCAACATTTCTATCATGATTTTCGATGACAACCGTTACATTAGCTTTAGTGACATCAGGCTTATCAATTTCAATGATCCTTGTGTCTACATTTATACCAAGACTATTGTCGACCACCCGGACCATTCGGCCCTCTGCGAGTTTGTCAAAATCCTGTCGGGTGTACTTGAAGAGGTCAATTGCTGAAACTGTATAGCAGAGCCATGGATTCTTCAGCCGCTCCAGCATCGCCTGCCCTGTGGCAAGCATGTTTTCTGCATTTTCAAAACGCCTATCAGTCCATATTGCTGTTTTCTGACCCCAAATACCGATTGTGTCTGCATCAATGAAGTTTCGCCCGTTGTTCACGCTTGCTATTGTCAGCTGGTTGTCGCCCTCTCCATAGCCTAAAGGAATTAGGCGTGTCACAAGATTTGTCGAGTCACGTTGCCGCTCGATGCCTCTCATATTTTTTTTGTATCTAACTTCGCAATCGACTTGATGTGACGCTCTGACAAGATTCACGACCCATGGATATACCGTTGTGTCATATATAAAGTGCCAATCGTCCATGAATGGACGCGGTACCGAAAATAGAGCCGCAAGCAAATTGTCACTTTCCCATTTATACAAAAATTGATGACTAAATTCACATGCTCCGAGAACCCAACGGCGTTCCGTTTGGTGGTTCAAGATGTACTCCATGACCTCTCGTGTAAAAACACCGATATTACCTATTTGATGAAATTTGAAAAGTGGGTCATCTAGGAGGGTAGTTATGACATGCTCGCATTCATATTCTATGACAGCCAGATTGTTTTCATCTTTTGTGACGGCATCTTTTATTATTCTGAATAGTTCAACTCGTTTGCCATCTTCAAAGATTTCAACATAATTAAATGGCTCACAGAATTTATTTTTAGCATCAGCTTCAGGAAGCTTAAACCTCGCAGTCCAGATGTTGTTATATACTTGGGTGTAGCCTATGTCTGTTGCCTTGTCCAGTACGCAAAGTAGGTTGTTAGATTGGTCATATACTCTTGGTTTATTTCTTGATGACATTTAACCCCTCCACTACTTCCAAGCATCGTGCCACTGTACGCGCATATCTGCAAGCCCCTGTTGGCTCGTATTTGTATATGTCAGCTCATTCACGCCCGGCATAAATAAAAAGAAATCACTCTCACGGGTGAGGTGCTTTATTGCTGAGTGGTTCTCATTCAATGAAACAATCATTTCTTTGAGCTCTATGACAAGCAGTCCACCGGGCATGATAGTAATCCCCTGCAAGTCGATGAACTCACTACGGTATATGTGAAATTCATCAGCTCGCACCTGCATTTGCAAAACGACTGCACCACTTAAATTACGGAGTCTCGTTAAATGGCCACCGACAGATAAAGTTAAATCTATATGTCCGTCCAATGGGCGGGTTCTTGTCAATCTGCCGTTGGCAGATAGATTCATTTTGACCTTTGCGCTGTAGCTTTTGATTGCACTTAGGTTTGCATCAGCACTTAACTTTAAAGCAACATTCGAGTTATAGCCCCGCGTTCTTGACAGTTTTTCTTTAGCATCAAGCTTCATTTCTACAGTGCCGTAAAAAAACACTTCTTTCCCGGTGCTTTTGGTTGCGGGTGTTCTATTGAATTTTCCCCGATTCAAAGCTTGTCTGTTGAACATAATGTGCCGCCTTTTTCTAATCCATTTTTATGATAACCATTCCAGGTCTGTACACTGCTTCATCATCATTTTCTATTTGTTTAGGTATTCCCACCGGAGTATGTGCATAGAGTTCGCCGCCTGATTGTGCATTGTATATTCCAAAATATGCAACTGTCCCCCAGTTTGCAGTCGCTACCGGGAAGCGCACCTCTGCATTATTTGTGATTTGTGTTTTTCCCAAAATTATCTCCGGGGGCGAAAAGCTAATAGGTTGCCTTTCGTAATTACCACCGCTCACTTCTAGCCCTATGTCTTCATCTGTAGGGTCTGATGTTAATAGCCCAACAAAAACTTGTGTCGGGGGCGGTTCATTTTTGATTCCAAAGAAGTGGTTTAATACTTTTCTTTCTAATACATTACTTGCGCTCATCGGTGTAGTGCCCTCCTTGTTATTCTAATATTATTGATTGCTACGTTTCCTGTGTTCGTGATCATTATTGTTCCACCTGTATGGTGTGTGCCGCTATTTTCAATTAGTGTTGTATGCCCGCTCGCTATGCCGTTGCTTAGTTCTTGATTCAGGCGGTTCGACCGTGCCGCCGGTTGGCATTCAAATGTGACAGTTGCACGTTTGAATCTTATTAGCTGTTCTGTGTCTATTTGCCCATAGACCACAGCTTGGTAGTGCTTGTCCGGCTCATCATCAAAAATCAGCCTGCCTTTACCTGAAAGCCAGTGTGCTATCTCACGTGCAACTTTTTGAAGATTTTCCACATTGTCACTTATAAAGCAGATATCAACCGGGATGGGGCTAGTCTCATATGTCTCATCACCAAGACTCAGTGTTCCATCACGCCCGGCAATCTGCATTGTGTTTTGCCTTTTAGCAGGTAACAGTGGGCGGCGGGCATCTTCCATCGCAAGCCAAAAATCACTGCTATGTCTGTTTGAAAAAAAGAATCCTATCATCTTATCCTATCCCCTGTTATCCTGCTTTTATAATCAACCTGTTTTCCCATTTTTCTGAGTACGGCATTTGCGATTTTATCAATGTCACTTTCCTCACGCACATAGACATCACCAAAAGTGATGCTAACCTGGGCAGGTGCAGCCACTGCATGTGCAAGATTCATGCCGGGTGTGCCTGTGTGGACTTGCATATTGTGTTCGAGTGTGGGGAGTGATGTTTGTATCGCACGTGTGATTTCTTGCAGGTCTGCAATTATCTTTTCCGGATCTATCCGCAAACTGTCAGTGACTTTGTCCGTAAATTGTTTACATACCGCGATTACTTCACTCGTTTTTGCTTTAAACTCAACGATAATGCCGTTTATCATTTCCCTTGCTGATTTACGGGTACGCCTCGATGGTGAGCTTATCTGTGCTGTTTGGTTCATGGTGTTTATTATGGAATTAATGATATTTGCACCGGCAGTTGTTGCCAGGTGTTTATGATTCATCATTCCATTGACTATACCTAAAATTTTATTTTTACCGATGCCCTCGACGTCCGCATTTTGAACTGCGTTCTTTCCGGCTTGCACCACTTGGTTGACAAGTTCAACCATTGAGTTTGTTGACTTATGTATCTTCGCAAGTATTCCGGTCGATACTTTTTCAGGAATCCGCTCACCTTTTCTTTCAAAGTTTGCCTCATCTATCGCACTTTGCATTCCCTGCGATGATTCTTTAGACATTTGGCGGGTTGCTTCTACAGTAACCGCTATTTTGTTTGTTATACCGAGTGCGTAAGATTCCCCGACCCGCTCACCTTTGTTGACATATAACATATATGGGTTTACTGCGTTGTTAAAAGCATCTACGCTCTCTGCTGTTTGCCTTGCCATGTTTTCCGCTGATGCTACGGGCGCATCCACGCTATTATCTATGCCAAGAGCATAGCTGGTTCCGACAAGGACTCCCTTTTCATCAAATTGCGCCGCTTTAATTTCGTCCATCAGTGCGGTTGATGATGCTCTTGCGAGCTCCCGGGACGCTCTTATTGCCTCTTCCGGAGCGTCCAGCGTCCGGATAAGGCTTTCTATTGCAGATTCCCCGGCCCGCTCAAAGTTGTCGCTCAGCCTTTTTATACCTTCGGGGTCGTTGTCGATTGCATACACAAACATTCTTAGCTCCGCGGCACTGTCAACTCCGAGGCTTTTTAAGTAATCCATAAAGCCTTCGTACAAGCCGTGACCTGACATATTACTGAGCCTTTCAATGTCAGCCGCCCACTGCTCACTTACAGCTATATTGTTTTCTAATGTCTCATTTGCCTGCGACACTGACTTTTCGGTTTCGTTTGAGAGGGCTTGCCACATGTTTGTGATCGTGCCTCTTAGAGATTCATACTCAGCAGATATCGACTGTAAAGCCGTTGATTGTGCCTCTACCAGCTCATCCATTGCCTGTTGTGCTCTCAGATTTGCTGCTTCGGAGTCCGATGCGAAGTCATCAGCAGACTCAGCAGCTTGGATGTAGCTGTCAGTTATGATGCCGGCCATTGTTACAGCTGACTCACTCAGTCTAGTGTAGTTTTGGTCCATTTCTTGAATTGCCGTTTCAGTGTCTTCGACCTTGTCTCTTAACTCATTGCGCAGACTACGTAGTGAGTTGATAGCAGGATCAGTATTCCAACTTTCACGCGATATTCTATAGTATTCTTCAGTTACTTGTGCCAAGCGCTCAACAGCTTCACTATTTTCATTAATAAGCCGCTCACGCTCCATGTAAACCTTTATACGTTCCCGCTCTATCTCAACTAAACGCTCTCTCTGTGCCTGTGTACGTGCTTCATCTGCGAGGGCATCAATCCTTTGTCTTATTGCCGCTATGCTTTCGTTAACCGCTCCGGTCTCTTCGTTTAGGGTTAGGACAGTTTCACCCATGTTTTGATTGAGCGTTTGAACTGCGGTGGCAAGCTCCGCTCTCTGTTCGAGAGATTTGTCTCCGACACTATTCAGTTCCTCTATACGGTCAATCAACCGTCTTGATACTACTGTTTCTGCTTCCATGGCTTGCGTGTTAGTTGCATGAGTCTCAGCCGTTCTTATCACGCTATCACGCAAATTATTTGCAGAGATTATGGATTGTTCACGAGCTGCGGCGACTCGCTCTGTTTCCTCCCTGACTTCACGGGCGGCTTCTGACTCACGGTTGAATGCTTGAACAAGTCCAAAAACAGCCCCGCCAATCGCAAGGATACCGGCAACAACCGCCACTTTCGGATTTGCAAGCAATGCCGCATTGAATTTCAATACTCCGGCTGTACCGGCTGCCATTTTTGCTTTCAGCCCGGTCATACCTGCGGCTTTTGCCGCTAACCCTGCTGAATAGGCCTTTAGTTTCGCCCCACCGGCGCCCAGAACAGTAGTATACTTTCCAACGCCTAAACTCGCCGCCGCGAGTGCTTTTGTTTTTAAGGTCAACTTGCCGGTGGCGGCATTTACTGCGGTGCTGTATTTTGTTGCTGCGGCTGTGCTCAGTGTCATGTTTTTTGCAAATGCCGCTTTTGCGCCGCCGGCCGCTCCGATAGCTCCGGTCATTGCGCTAAAAGACGTCACTATTTTACCGACCTTGGTTGTCAGTTTTCCGCCGATAACCAGCACAGGGCCGACCGCCGCCGCCATTGCGCCAAAGCGCACAACATTGCGTTGTGTTGCTTCATCAAGATTTGAAAATCGGTCTATGACCCTACTTGCTTTATCTATAAGTCTTTGGGCTATAGGCATTAATTGCTGTGCGATTTGCAGTTTAATTTCTTCAAATGAAACTCTTAGCGCTGAGAGTGAGCCGCGCATTCCCTCTTGCCTGGTCGCCGCCATCTCAAATGCACGACCTGTACCGTCTACCGCTGATGTAGCTTCGTACATTACATCAATGCTATCTTTCCACGCCTCACGGTTGTTTTTAAGCTGGTCGAATACTTGACGGCTGTAAATTGTAGTGAACAGACCGCTCTGTAAATTATATCGTTCCTGCTCATTCGCTACGCCATCGAGGTATGTCATAACTTCATATAAGACATCATTAAGCGGCCGCATTTGTCCGGTCGCTAGGTCAAATGCACTTATGCCCATTTTAGTTAATGCATCACTGCCATCAAGCAGAGCATTGGTCATCTGCTCAATACCGCGAGCCGCATTGATTCCATATAGGCCGCCACGGTATAGTTCGTTAAGTTTTGCAGACATCGCCTCGATGCTCGTATTTGTTATGTTCATAGTGGGCGCAAGATTGACAATCGCTTTTTGGAGATTATTCAGGCTCATGCCGCTCTCGGATGCCACGGTTGCAAATGCGTTTATGTATCTTTCAGATTCAGATAGCTCTGCTTGGTTTTTCATCAGAGCTAAGTCTAAGAACCCGGCCGCCGAGGCTAAGTCGGTGTTTTTTGCCGCTGCGAGCACCATTGAGTAACGCATCAGCTCTGTAGCGTGATAAACACCATTACCCGCTCTTGCCACGGTGTAATAGGCATTTGCTATGTCACGCGCTGAGAACTTTATAATATCACTTGTTGTTGCAAGTGTTCTAAATTCCCGTGTTAGCTCTTCAGTTTCTTCTGCCGTCATCCGAGTAGATGTTCTGATGTCAATCATTGAGGATTCGAAGTCTTTGCCCACCCTGACTGCTTGTGTGCCTAAAGCCACAAGCGGTGCCGTGACGGCTACAGACAAGGTTTTCCCTGCCTGTGTCATTTTTTCGCCTACTGCCTGAATTCTGCTACCGGCTACCTCAAGCTTTCCGCTGAGTTTTGTCCAACGCTGACCATCTATTGCCCTCTGGGTGGCGCTCATCGCTGTGTTTAGCCGTTCCTGCTCTGCTTCGAGGAATGCCAGCTCACGGCGTAATGCTATCGCCTCACTTGAGTTTTCTCCAAAGGCATTTGTCGCCTCTGTAATTTTTTGCTGTGTCAGAGCAATAGCTTGAGCGTTTAGGTCAAAAGCTTCTTTCAGATGTTTTTGCTGTGCGGCAAGAGTCTTTGCATTGGTTTCATTTTTTGCAAAGCCGTTAGTTACTTTATTGAGGTTTGCTTGGCTGGTCTTGAGCTGGTTATTGATGTCTGCCATGCTCTTTTTAAATTCCTGTGCGCCCTCCATTGTTAAACGCACACCCGCCCATCTAATTGTTGTCGCCGCCAAGTCCTCACCTCCTTTTAGCGTAATTCTTTCGGCAAGTCATCAAAATACTTTACTTTTATTACTTTTGTCTCTTTTGTTTCGTTTGCCAGCTCTTTGCGTTTTGCGCCGTTAGCAAGTAACCACTGTTGCACCATGCCATAATAAAAGTATAGGTTTGAGTTCATGAACTCATCAAAAGTCCACCCTAATTTCGTTTGTGCAAAATGAATATGATAAAACCAGTCAAACTCTAACTCTTCACCGCTCTCGGCTTTTTTCCGGGCTTGCTATCCTCTGTTTCCCCGGCATCGTCAAGGACATTTACAATCTTGTTTGCCCGGTCAAGTGCTTCGCTGATGACATTGAGTGTGTCGATGTTGAATAACACTCCATCAAGGTCACTTACATCAAGTTCAACGCCTGCACTTTCGAGCATTATATATAGGACTTGCCTCAGCTCCAGTGCTTTTAATTTCCCGACATCTCCCAGCTTTGCGAATACGTCTATAAATGGCATGTCAAAATATTCTTCAAACCTTGCCATCGCTGAAAAGTTTACCTGCACAGGATACTCCACACCTCCGAGGTTTATTTTTAACGGTTCAAGCCTGCTTTTCTCGAATTTCATTTTTTATTATCCTCCAAATTAATATTTTCATTATTAAAACAATGGTTCTCGTTACTATTTACATTAAATATGGCTATTTTTAGGAGCAAGTAGTTTCTGAAACAGCAATATTTATTACAAATAGTAGACCCACCACGAGTTATCAACCCGCAGTGGGTTCACTATTTCGTTGAGTTTAATCGTCCTCTAAATCGGGTAGCCCCGAAAGTCCCGGCAAGCCTGTGAAAGCTGTATCATCCTCATCGGGATTCATTTCCGCAGTTCCCTCTTTTAAAGCTGCTACGCCTGTAGATAGTTGCTCTTGGCTAGAGCTTGCCGCCCTACTTGCATACAGCGTATCAACCTGCTCTTCTGTATATATAGGACTTACAAAGAACTCGTCAATTGTTAGCGGAATAACATTTTCTTTCTCTTCATTTTGTGCATAGCGTACACGCCATATACTGCCTTTCCCGGAGCTTCCGAATGGTATTACTTCGATGTTGTAAGTTTTGTTTGGATCCGGTGAATCGTCGTTACGAGTATTTTTTGCGTCTTCACCAATAGTGAGCTTACATACCGGGTGCCAGTAAAATGTCATTGTGCCGTCTCTATTTTCACCCCAGTAGCCATAAGCAAATTCCCTTTCAAGGTCATTGGTTCTGTCAAATGTGAATGCTTCCTTTGTTTGTGCTCCCGATAAGTCTGTCAATAGCCCTTGCGGCAATGCTACTGCACCTAGCGCAATTCCTGCACCCACGGTTTGGCTCACGTGGTCAAAAATAACACCACTTGCCCAGATTTTTGATTCTGTTGTGTTTGGTGTCATTGTTTGAGTTCTGATAACGTCCACACGGGTAACTATTGGTTCGTAGGTTATTTCAGTGCTTGTCCGCCCTATAATCGGGCAGATAAAAGCACCACCAACCGACACTTCGTAGGTCGGCTTTATGGTTACGATTTTTCTTGGTTCATTCATGAATTATCCTCCTAGTCTGTTTTTTCTTAGTTCGTCTCTGTTTTTTGCCTTAGATCATCTGCTACTATTTTTGTCGCGTTATCGAATTGAGCATCTAACGCCTTGCCTAAATAGTTTCGGGCCTGTGTGCGTCGCCCGGTTGGTTGCGTTCTTCCCCGGCTGTTCCTACGTCCGGTTATACTCCATCCGTCATTTTGGAATCTGCCATAAAATCCGGTTGAACCGGGTGCCGTGCTTATAGGTGCGCCGATACCGATACCGACATTGTGAAACTGCTGATTGTATTCCGCTCCTATGCTCTGCGCTAACCTACCTGTTGCGCCTCGAGGTGCGAGTAATTTCGCATGGCTCACGATTGGTTTTGCACCCGCTTCGAGTGCTTTTGCCTGCACTTTTTTGTCTGTGACTGTTTCAGCAATTTTTCTTAAATCTTCACCGAAAAGACGCAAGCCATTTTCAATGTCGTTAGCCATAGCTCCACCTGCTAGTTTTTTGGGAAAGAAAAGCTAGGTTTTTTCTCCAGCATTGCCGTTTCAATCTCCCCGAGTACCGCTTTTGCTCTGGGTAATTTTTTGTATACACCAAAGCTAACACCATTGATGCCCACGCTGTAGCCTGCATCACTTTCCTCATCAGCAGCCTCAACAGGTGCTACATTGAAAAAGCAGGGCACATCTTCCGGCATATAGTGCAATTTTGTTTTATCTTGGCTCTTTATAACTTTACTCATCGTCTGTGTCCTTCCATTCGTGTTTTATTTTTAGGCTGAATTGATTTAGTATGACCTTTGTCTCGTGGTTGTAGGCGGTTGAGATTGTAAACGGCACTTTGTTTTTTATAAGTAACCGCTTTAGCCGCTCCAGTGAGGGGTCAAACTCGTTTTTTGTATAATGCTCAACCGCTATTTGTGTGTGCTCTTCGTACGGTTTGCCGCTTGCCCACGAAAAGTCTGTTGTCAGTTCCTGATACACTATGTAGGGGTACTCTTCCAGCGTTGCCTCATAATGCCAAACAGGAATTTCTGTTTTTTCCAGTAGATTAAAAAACTCAAGTAATGTCATATTGGCTCGTTACCCTCTCTAGCGTTATGTATGTTACCTCAACACCTTTGTGCACCGTCGAGTGCACAAAGCCTACTTGATACTGCACTTTGTCCACGATGGCCACGTGGTTGTTGCCGATACTTTTATCTTGAGGTATCTGCACTTTTTTCATGATTTCGGTTTCCGATTGCTTTGATTCGTAATACTCTGATATTTTAAAGCTGGCTTCACCGTAATAAGCTCTTTTACCGGGCTTTTTTAAAACATCAATAGATTTGCCACCGGCACCTTTAGCTTGAACTTTCTCATAAATTGTCAGTATTCCGTCATTAAACATCAGGATCACCGTCACTTTTTTGATTGTAATCACTGGAACGCCGAAGTGAGAGCTTTAGCATTTCGTAAGCCTCCAGAAACTTTACACCCATGTCAGCAAAGCCAAAATGCCCTTTTGCATAGAGAGTAACAGCGCGGATTATAAGCGGGTCATCTTCTTTGATGTTGACAACCCCGGCAAGCTCAAGGTCACTTTTGCAAGCACTTATGAGGTTTTTTATCTCGGTGTCAAACGTGTTGTCGATGAGGCGCAAAGAAACTTTTAGTTGTTTTAGCATGGTACGTCCTCCTTAACTTTGCGCCTTGCGCTTTCTTTTGCCTATGGTGTGGGTGGGTCTGTGGGTGGTTCAACATCGCCACCCTTTTTGATAAGCAAAATGCCGTGTGGATCTATGACCTTGCCGTCTGCAACCATGATAGCCTTGTTTTTAACTTTGTTGTCGTTATGGTCAAGCCAGTGAACCATACGCATTTGCATGTTGGTGTTAATGGCATAATCCTGCAATCTCATAAATATTGCAACAACATCGCCTACTTTTGCATCTTCATAAGCCGGCAAAATTGCATCTTCTACAGGTATTATTCTACGACCGCCAAAACGGTATGTTTCACCGCCATCGATGCCATAATTAACACGTCCGATTGGTTGGCTGTTTAGGTCAACCATGCCATCAATATAGCCGTCAAACGTGCCTTGCGCCATAATGAATGAGCCATTGCGGTATGAGATTTTCATTGCGGCGAACACTTTCTTTTTCCACTCCCCCCAAGAACCGAACTCAGTAGGTGACAGAGTTATTTTATTTTTAGCAGGTATTCTGGTTTCGTTCAGAATACCCATCATCTGCCCGGCGCCATCGCCGTTAACCATGGAAATTTCGAGAGCCTTAACCATTGCCTCTGCCGCCAACGGCACAAACAAGCGTTGAAACTCTGCCAGAGTGACAATGCTCACTAGCAGTGATTGCGACAATCTGCATTCAAGCCCATGATAATTGAAAACTACAGATTTTTTTGCAGTCAATTTCTGTGTATCACTGACTTTACTTTCAGTTATCCACGAGGCTTCCGGCACTAAATCAAGAATAGGGAACGCTACACCGCCTTGAATACTCAATCTCCGGACACGGCTGAATAGTTGCCCAAAAGTTGTAGCCTCTCTTATGATTTCATTCATAATTGTCGTTGGGATTACCGCTCCAACATCGCCCGTTTGACTAAATGCATCAGCACGCATCTCTAGCGCAAGCATCCGATATTCATCTGGCATAGGCGTGCCGCGGCACACATGCTCCATGAAGTGCCTTTGATATGCGGGTGTGTCAAATCTGTCCTCTACGGTCGCACCCGACCCGCTTGATTCGCCTGCGCCGCTGGCAATGAGGCTATTCATTTGTGTGATTGTCCTTGTTTCGGTGTTGCCCTCCGCAATGTCGCTTAGCAGTTTTTGCCGCTTTTCGGCATCTGCAATAATGGTTTTGCGTTCCTCGTTGAGCTCAGCCACCTCTGTTTCGAGTTTTGCCAAATCTTCCGAAGTGATTGTTTCGCCTCGGCTCTCTATCTCTTCCGATATAGCTTTGAGCCGTGCTTGGATGTCTGCTAGTGTTCGCATTTGTTATACCTCCATTTTAATTTTCAAAGTTAGAATTCTTGCTTGCCTCGCCACTAATTCACGTTGCTCTGCTTCAATGTTTCCGGCAACAAAACTACGTGCCAATATTTCAGTGTCGTCATTAGCCGGTATACTAACCGCCGACACATCATATACTTTTTTTATTTGCGTGATTGTGCGTAAATATGTATGCTCATCGAGCCGCTCAACAGAGACATCTTCAACTGTAAACGCCCACGACATACGGGTTATAAGGCCAACTGTGATTTCTTCATACAGCTCTTTTGCCGCCGTACTCTTAGATAGATCCGCAAACATGAAAAGCCCGGTCTCATCAACGTCAATACCCAGTGTGCTATTTGTAAGGCGTGCCAGCACCTTGCCTTGGTGGTCGTACTGCATGATAACATCTGACATTTCCGCATGGTCAAACGCACCCGGCGCAAGTTCCTCATAGTATTTACTGTCGTTATACTCCCATAACAAGAACCGCTCAAACTTTGCCGCATAGCCCTCGACATAGAAATTACTATCAAGCCGTTTATGGCGTTCTGCATCGGTCGGCGGCGCAAGCAGTGAACTTAGATTTCTATACTCTCTATCAGGTTGTTTTGTCATCATCTGTGTCGCCATTTGTTTCTTCCTTTCCTGTTTCTGTCTTTGGCAATAGCCCGGCTATTTGCTTTTGAATTTCAAGATCTCGCATATCCATCATCAAAGCACTTACATAGTCACGGCGCAGAATGCGCTCATCACCGCCCTCTAGTGGTTCAAGCCCCCAGAGTTTTCTTGCCTCATTTGGAACTACAACGCCACGGTCAATGAGTGATGTTGAGAACTCCATCTTTGATTTTGGGCTAAGGTTTTGCAAGCGATTTGTCGTGAAGTGTATCTTGTTGTTATGAGCAATCTCCATGGGGCTAAAGGTCATATTTGTCATTACCAAGGAAAGCTGTATTGCAAAAGGCTCTATGCTTCCTTGGTAGTATGCGTGCCACTCATCTTCGGTGAATTTGTTTTGCAAAATTGATTCATTCGTGCCGAAGTAGTGAAATACATTTTCTTGGATCTGTTTCATCTGTACGGCGTTGATTGTAAACGGCTTGATGTCTATTGGCTTTAAATCAGCAAGCTGGCCATCGTAAAGCAGGATATTTGATTTATTTTTGTTAGTAAAATTCATTTTTGCTATTCTTTTACGTAACTTTTTAAGTTTATCGTCCGGCAGCGAACCCGGCACGCGTGCAATGTACTTTAGGTCCGCAGTATTTTTTACAGCATTTTGTATACCTTCGTTTTGTGTGTGAATTAAATCCATTGTTGGTTTTAGAGGGGAATTATCCGACCCAAAAAAGTCATCTTGAAACTGAAATTTGGTCAAATGGCCGACTTTTGAAACCTCGATAGCCACACGTTTTCCGGTCGCAAAAGTAAACCTGTAGTACGGAATATTATTACTCTCAACAACCTCTGTGTTGAGTGGGTAAATTGGAAAATATCCCGTTATGCGGCCGTCCAACTCATCAAAAATCGGTGTAATGAAGGAGTTGTTTTTTACCTCTAATGACGTTGCCGTCCGGTAGATAAATTTTGTGGTGTCCATGAATGGGTTCGGACTGAATGACAATATGTTTTTTAGCCTCTGCCCGGCACTCCCGGTTATCTCCGGGTTAAGTTTACTGCAAGCATACGCAAAGGAGTGTATTGCAGCGCGTGTCAGCTCCATTTCGTATACGCCGCCCTCAAACGTGGTAAAGACCGGAGTGTAATTAGACAGAGTCTCAAAATAGTCGTGCATTTCCCGCTCTTCTTTGTCCTTGAAAAGTTTATTAAATAACCCCATGGGTACCCCTCTCTATTCGTTTGACAGATAATACTTGATTTCCTCATAGTGTTTTTGACGCACCGTCATTGCACAGATATTTGAGACGAACCCATCTATCTTCGCACGCTGTGCTATCTGCACAGGTCTAAATCTGCGGGTAAGTCCGTCTTGTTTCATTGCAGTGTTGAGAAAATGTATTGCAAGCAAATCATTGTCAACAATTGCAAATTTGCCATCGTTGATAATACCCTCGAATTCGTCAATGACCGGCATCAGGTTTGTTCCCTGAATTACATCATCCACATCGAAGCCTGCGCTTATTAAATCGTTTACCAAATATCCTGCACTGTAACGGTCATAGCCAATTTTTGGAAAGTAAATTTTATACTCGTCACGAAGCCACAAAAACCAGTTAAGCACATCTTTATAATTCACTTGGCTCTTGCCGCTCACGGTCAAAATGCCTTCACGGATATACTTGTCATATCTCACGCCATCGACTTCTTGAAGTATTGCGACTTTATCTTCCGGCATGAAAAATTGTGTGAACGAGTATATTTTCCCTTTGCGTTCAATCTGCGCAGCAGATGAAGTAAGTGCTGTCGTTTTTGATAGGTCTAAACCTCCGACCGCACTACACCCTTTGAAATCTTCAAGCTTTTTTCCGGCTCCGAGTTTCCAGGCCTTTTGGATCGCGCCGGTTGTGAGCCATGCCACGCTTGAATTTTGTTTTATGTTACAATATTTCGTCAGATACTCACTCATCATTGCCGGGGAAATTTCAGCCACGGCCATTTCTTCCCGGAAATAACTCTCAGGAACAGAGACACCCATGTTCGGGTTCGCCTTTTTTAGTTCGTCTATATCGTTCCACTTCTTTTCATCATCTATCATGTACAAAAAAGGAAGTAGCCTAACCTCGTTGCTTCCACCTTTCAAAAAGCGGGTGCTACGCAAGACAAGATCATCGTAAATCCCATCGTTCGCATAACCGGCGGTGGTTATGTTAAAAATAAGCGGCTGTTTTCGAGCTCCCGAACCTGATTTCAGAGCCTTGTACTGCTTTATTCCGCCGTCACCTATCCATGCCCCAAGTTCGTCATTTACTACGCAATGCGGATTAAATCCATCAGCCTTTTTGTAGTTAAATGCAAGAGGTTTTACGTAGCTATTCAGTGATGGAACATAAATGTCACTGCGACGTTTCAGCGAATATGATTGAAGTGTTTCCGAGCTTTTTGTCATTTCATGAAAACATTTATACACGGCATCAGTCTGCTCTAACTTCGGTGCCACACAAAATGATTGTGCTCCATATTCCCCATCAAAAAACGTCATCAACGCCAATATTGCCGCCGCAAGCAACGACTTGCCGTTTTTCTTGCCGATGATTACGATAATTTCACGGAAAACCCGCAACCCGTCCGCGTCAACTATGCCAAAAATCGCCGAAATCATAGCTTTTTGCCACAACTCCAGCTTCAAGAGGTCATTGCGCCCCTGGCTGTGGTGGCACATTGTTTCAATGAACTGGATACTCGCATTCGCAAAGTTAGCATTGAACAAATATTGGCCCGATTTTATGTTTTTTGCGAGGTGAGCATATACTTTTTTTATCCATTTTCCCGCAGTTATTTCTCCACTTTTTAGCTTGGCGTGATACTCAAAAATATAATTATCATGCATTTTTCGCCCTCATTAACTCAATTATTTCGTTATTTTTTTTCATTTTTTGAGGTGCTAAGTTAGCTAATTCTTTGATTATCGTGGTCATATTTCGTGTCATGGAGATATAAACTTCGACTTCCGGAGTTTGTTTTCGCCCCCACTGATTTGCCCCATTTTTATAATCTTCCGAAACTCCACTCTCGTTAATTTGCTCTTGAAGTTCTTCGAGCGTCACGGTCATAAAAGCGGCATTGTCGATTAAGGTTTTTACAGTGTTCAACTTGTTTTCATCAATGCCGGGTTCTTTTTCATTCCCTTTAAAAATTTTGGTAAGTCTCGCTTTTTCTTTCTTAATTTTGTCCGCTCTGGTCAAGATTTTTCGTGCCGGCATGATGAAAATCTCCTCTCTCAAAATTGACCGATGTGGTCAGCGATACCACACCCCCCGTATGCGCTAGGGAGTGTTATTCGATTGTCGGTTGTCGGTATTCGGCCGCCGCCCCCCGGCGGTCGATGCAGGGGGGCTGTCCGCGAGCGCTAGCGTGCCGTCGGCGGCGTAGCTCCATCGCCGCGGTGCTCGCTTCGAGTGCCGCTTGGCGTGGCAGTCTTGGCAGAGCGCCATGAGGTTACTGTGCGACAGTGCTATACTCGGGTCGTGGATATTGCTTGGTGTCAGGTGTATGGGATGATGATGTGCAATCTTTGCTATCTCATCGCAATCCTCGCAAATGTATTGCTGACTCTCAAGATATGCTTTTCTGCATTCTTTCCACGCTCTGCTCAAATAAAACTTTTGATTCCAGTCTTGCATAACTAAGCGGTAGGCGGTGGCGGCTGATCGGGCCGGTCTGTTATAAGCATATCTTCCATTGCAGATTGAAAACTCAAAAGTTCTCTTCCTTCGTGCAGGTGGTAGGATGCCCCCATGTTGGGGAACGTGGCGGTGCCCATGCTGTCTATGCATAACTCAATGTCAAATGTTTCATTTACTTCAGCCCGCTCTAAGATTTCATCGTAAAGGGCATTAAGCGTGAAACTCTTTTCTGCATTGGTGACGTTGATAGAGGTTTGCCGTCCATGCCTCGTGATATCTAGTGTGGAGTTCTCTTCTATGCCGATGCGCAGGTCGGTTGCATTCTTGAATCTGAGTATGAGTGATTTTTCCATGGTAGGTGCCCCCTTAGTTTTTTTAAATAAAGCGGCACCCACAGCCGTGTCAAACTGTAGGTGCCAGAGTTAGGAGTTGTGCCAAATAAGCCATGTTAGCATTGTACCACGGGAAAAAGTAACAAAAGTAACGTGAGAAAAAATTTTTTAATTATTTTTGAATAATCGCTGAATAGCCATTATAGCACGCTTATCATTAGGCTCATCATAGACCCGCATCGCCGTGGCTCGCCATGATAGACCTCGGACATACCGGAGTTCGATTATTTGACGGATTTCTGATTTTTCGATATTTGCTATAAACTTGTCAATCTCCAAAATCTGCTTATTGCATTTTCTTATCCGTTCGTTATAAGCTCGCTTGCGCTTTGCGTACGTGATGGCATAATGCTTATCATGGCCGATAACAGGGCTGAGCTTTTTCACGCCTGTTATGCGACTCGACATTTCCACCGTGTCATGGAGGATGTACTTGTCTTTATTCTCAACCAGCTTTTCAAGGCTCTCTCGCAATTGCTCAGATTCCTTTTTGAGCTGACGGTACTCTTTTAGTTTTTCTAGTGTCATGCTTGCCACCACCCCGATTCTTGAAATTGTTCATCTCTCATATCTCGACTACGTTCCGGCCGCCGTTTTCGTAGAGGCTCAATGAATTTACTGTCTTTGCGGTACAATCTCGCAAATAAATAAACCCCGCCGTTTTCTTCGTTATGAAACGGGCGAACTTCCCCTAAACTGTGATCTGGATAGAGCTTCTCCCATAGCCTGTAGTTTTCGGTCTCACTCGCAAGCTCAGCCGCTCGACGGCGTGATTTGATTCTGTAATCATTTGGCTTTGGCTGGTAAGGTCTTTCAAGATTGCGAGATGCAAACCAACGCTTGTAGAATATTGGGCTTTTTGAAATATATTTTGCTAAATCGGCTACGCCTGTTTCGTTGAATTGAAGTCTTCGAGCATTTGCCCTGCCGTGACCCCAAAGTCGCTCGACTTCATCGCGGTCGATGTTGCCGTTGATGATGATGTGATGATGATAACGGCCTCTTGTGCTTTTTTCTGTTACGACGATGTATTTTAGCTCGGGTAAGCCTAATTTTTTTATTTTTCTTTTCAGGCGTCGTATGAAGTTTTGAATATCTTTTTTTGCTGTTTCATCGTCCGGAGGGTTTATGGCATAGTCAAGGCCTATAGATAAATCTCTCGGCGTGAAGTTTGTGTGAATTAATCTCGTGAGCTGCTCTGTTGAATTACGAGCATTGAGCTTTGCTTGTGTTTCGGTCGAGGGTTGGGCTTTTGCGCCGGGTGAGCTTGGTTTCCGATAGACAGGGTAAATATATACGTCGAGATAATCACCGCAGATATATCTTTGTTCACGATAAACAGCTTTCATGCACCCACTCCGTCAAATCTCTTTGTTTTTGAATAAGTTGTTAACTCTCGTTGGTCGCTAACTTACTATTCCTTACAAGCCTTATTAGGGCGCAATGCCCTATCTTCTTTTTACTGGTTTTTGTGTTTGCTACATTATATATAATGTATATGTCGTGCGTTCTTAGTAAAATATGCCGTGCATTTCAGGGTTGTCGTATGCGTTACCTACAATTTTAACATTTTTGCAATATTGGGCGTTTATAGAGTTTAATATGTATAGATTCACCTCAACAAATCCACAGACATTTTTATCCTTGCCACAATCATAATCAATCCGCAACACTCCATATTTGCTTTTTATATAGTCACCCTCAAATATTAGCTTACCGTGCTTATCTTTCAAGCCTGTGCATTGTCCGACTGTGGCGGGATCAACCTGAGAAGTGGTCATTTGCAGACACCCACCTTCGCCAACTCTGTCACTTTCAATTATTTCTGTGCCTGAGTGCAAGATATAGTGCTTGCCCGAGACTCCGCAAATTATCAAACAACCTCGCGCCCACTCACCATTATCAAGCCGCTTGCCACGGAATAAATATCTATCTTCCATCGGCTGTTAGCTCCTTTTGATATTCCTGGCTCTTGATTTTTTTGCCATAGCCCGCTGTGTTCGATTTTTTAAATTTTTCGCACTTCTCTGGCCAACGCGTCCGTTATGGTGCTTTCCATCATTCGATATTCTTATCATATATTCCTTTTCCCTTCGTTAAATAACTATACTTATATTTTGTTATACATTATATATAATGTATAGCCTTAGTTTTCACCGCTATCCTCCGGTAGACCTTTCAGAGTAGTTTCGCATAATGTACGAAGTGCGGTTTTAAGCTTGTCTTGCATCTCCGGAGCATCTTTGAGGTTTTCTATACATTCCAACATGCTGTTGATACAGGTCTGGGAGTTTGCGAAGTGGGTTTTGAATATTGTTATATGTTCGGATGATGCTGCTTTAAGTTGCTTTTGGAGCTTCTCAACTTTTTCTTCAGCCTGACGCTTGACATTCTCAGCTTCTTTTGTGAGTCTCGCAGCGGTGTCCTCTGCTTCTTTTAATTTGATTTCGGCCTCTGCCTTTTCCGCATCAGCTTTATCAATTTTCTTTTTGAGTTTTGCCTCGGCTTCCTTTTTAGCCTCCGCCGCAATCTCTTTGCGCATAGACTCCATCATCTGTTGGCCCTCTTCATCAGGAAGAGTCGTATCGGCGTTTTTTAATTCCTCCAGCTGGGCTTCAAGAGTCCTTGCATCATTTTTGGCGGCTTCAGCAACCCCTTGCGCTCGTGATGCCTCTAAGTTGGCATTTTCGAGTTGCTGTTTGAGTGCCTGAATTTCCTCTTCGGTTTCCTTGGCTATCTGCTCGGCCGCGTCACGTGCCTTAATAGCCTCAGCCCGCTCTTTGACGGCTTTTTCAAGCTCACGCTTACTCATGTCTTTGACCGACTTTTCCTCTCCACCGACATCGTGAGTTTCTTCGATAAATTCATCACGCTCTTCGGGTGGTAGTGCCAGTAGTGCCAGTGCTTTGCCCGCGCCCAAGTCCGTCACCGTGGCGGTTTTGTATTCGAGGGCGAGGCGCATAAATCGCTGTGCAGATCTCTCGGAAAAATCGACTCTTTTTTTAAGCCATTCAGTCCACTCGCCATGCTCAAGCTGGGCTTTTGCCTCATTGAGCCGAATACCTATTTCTATAATTGATTGCCCTGCCTGCCGTTTGTAAAATTGGATTTCTTCAGCTATGATTTCAATGTCGCGTGTTTCGGTAATTGCCCCGCTCGCAATTTCGGAGCTCACTTCTTGTGTTTCTGTCTTTTTTGTGCTTACTTTGGCCATTTGTCATTTCTCCTTCTTTTTAACTCACTTTTTCAAGCTTTTGGTGTGTAACTTTTCGTCTTGGGTTGACTGGCTGTCCTTTTTTATCTCGCTTACTTCCGGCTTTCAGCCATGCAAGCCATGGGCTGAGGATTTTTGCATATTTATCTTTTGCTTTTTCTACACCTACATCGTTGTTATATCCGTACATTTGAACCATGTTTATTCCGTTCATTTCGATTGTTGCAAGAGGCTGGTGCGGATCAGCTTCAGCCCTAAAAAAGATTAATGTCAACTTGCCGCTCATGTGGCGGTCGGCATACCCTCCTACACAGTGTTTGAGTGCTTTGCCCTCTTCAATAATCTCATTTGGGTCTGTAGGCATTTTGAAGATGAACCCACCGTAGCTGTACTCGTATTTTTTCTTTCTTCGCTTCAGGTCGACTTGTTGTTGTAAATGCAGCTCCCTGTTTTGCTGTGCGGTTTCTCTTTCCTTTATATCAACAACAGTTTGAGTTGTTTCGTTATGTTTTCGGATAAGGTCTTTCGGCATCTGCACAAGCGAGTTTTTCAGGTCTAATCCTAAGAAAACGGCGGCATCGAGATAGTCAATCCAATATTGAGCCATTTCATCTATAGCCATTTCCGCGATAAATCCCGCATATACTCGTGTTGACGATTCATCGTGTAGATAGCCCATAAACTTTGCAGGCTTGATTTTAAGTTTTTTGATGTGCTTTAAAACCGGCTCACTCCGTATGAACGATATTTTGCGATAGAGCTCATCAAAATCTGCAATCTCACATTTTATGCCAGCTCTTTTGAATTGCTTGTACTTGACAAGTGAATCAATACGTTTATCTGACTCTAGGTACACTTTCATTTCTTCACGACTGAGCCCGAATGATGCAAGCGGATTTTCTTCGCTCCAAGAGAAAGCCGCCGCGTTCCACCGCCTTCCTACAACTAAGTCGTTGACGGCTTGAGCCATGTTTGTTTTCATCAACATTTCCACCTGTCGGGGGAATATGCAGCATATGGCCAAAAACCTCATTGGTGAGCCGTATATGTCAAAAAAGTCATTGAACCCGCAATACTTAAATGGACTATACTCAACTTCATCTACCCCAAAATATGTATGCTCATTAAAGTAAGACCCGCCGTAGTCTGAAAATGATTCAAAGAACTGCATAGGCAATTTTTCAGGCTTTTCAGTCACTATATCAATTTTTGGAGAGTAGTAACTCTTGTGTGCACAAATTGCTTCGCCCGGTTTAAACCGGTATACTTTGTGCAGTGAAACATTAGGATTTCCAACAAGAGCACCTTTAATAACATCAGGATTCTCGGAGTATTTTTTTGATAAAAAGAGAGATTTTACCCAAAGCGCCTTTCTATGCCACCGAAAAATAGTTACCTGCTGATACTCTGCAAGATTATCACGTTTCCCTGTGCGCCCGAGTTCTTTTACAAAGACACCCGCTCCGCAAAACGGGCACGGCTTAGTATAAAATTCGCTGTCACGTTTTACTGTACGGTAGTCTGGGCCGTGCTCTGTTGGAATACGCTCTGTTTCGCTGTGATGCTCGGCGTTCATTATCCTGTAAATATCATCGCTGTACTCCGTCTCCGGTACGACTTCATGCCGGTGACAACACGTAGTCCAGAGCTCACGAGTCTTTTTTCTCCTGAAAATATATGCCCTGAACAAGCCATTTATTTTTTTCATATCGCTATCGGTTAGCTTAAACGATGATGCTGTCAGTGCCTCGGCTCTTTTTATTTCTTTCTCTCTGCTTGTCATGGCGCACCTCACAGAAAGTCAGTCAGGTCGATTGTTATTTTTGAATCTTCAACAAGTTGCGAGTCATCGCCGCCCACTGAAGCGCATTTGTTTATCGTCATGTGCATTTTAATATCCGATCCCGGAAAATAAAATTGCACAGCTTTTCTGTAAACTTCAAGGTCCGAGATTGCATTCCCGCACCCTTTCATGATTTCGGCACAGCAATCACCAAGAGTCTTTTCAGACTGGACAATTGCTTGCGCAAATTCAGCATCTTGCTTACTGAAGTATGTAAGATTTTCAGCAACATGCGATTTCACTGCATTGACTTTTTGGTCACCTTTTACGTTTTTGAGTTCCTCTTCGAGCTTTTGAATCGCTTGATCTGTTATGTTCATTTTGGCACTTCCTTTTCTTAATTTGACACTTTTTTAACGCGGTTCTAATGTCTCACAAATGTTGCCTGCTTTTTTAGTATAATGATTGTTGTCCCGCTATTTGGTGAGGCTCGTTTTCCCATTCAATGCCTATCCAGTCCAAAACTTCGCCCCACCCGATTTCGCGCATCCAGTATTCCCATTCTTTTAAATTGTCCTCTCTGAGCCTGTCGAATCTGTGTGGTCGTTTTTCTACGTGAATACCGAAGCCACACATTGAGCAACCCGTCCGCTGCGCTCTTGTGGTGTATAGTTGTCCATCCTCTTTCCGCTCTATCGTTCCATAAATTGCCGGAACTTTTACAGACAGGTCGAGGGCTAGTTGTAATAAGTCTTGCCGTGTGAATATCGCAAAAGGGCAACTTCGTGTCACTGCTTTCCCATAATAGTTACATCCGTTTTTTATTAGCCCTAGTTCGCGTTGTCCATGCTCTGATGCCATAAGCCCTAAGTATGGAACGCTGTTGTATTGTGCCGCCCAATCATCGCATGGCTTTTCTTTAAGCCAATAACAACATTTATCAGATACTTTGAACGGTGCAGTTTTACAATCTAGATCGGGACGTTTTTCTGCATAGTTTCCTCCAAAAAGTTTGAGCCATTTATCGGGCAGCTTTATCTTGTCGGAATGCTTGTAGCCGCCTTGTTTTCCCATTTTTCCAGTCATTATCGCATGTATATATGTTTGTTTAGGGCTGTCAATTTTTTGCAAATGCTCAATTTTAGATGCTTTCGACTTACTTACAACCGGGAATCCATATTCCTTAATTACCGAAACTTTGCTTTTAATCGGTCGTATCGATATAACTCCCATTTCTGTGTGTACCGCTTGTATGCTTTTATCTTCAAGGCTTGAAACTGATATGGCGGGAGGGTTTATTCCTATGTTTCGTAAAAAAGCCAGTAATACAATACTGTCAAGTCCACCCACTGAAACGTGTGTGTTTTTTTCATTTTGAGCCGCCCATGTTTCATATTCCCGCGCCCGAAGTTCTGCATGTATAACTTTTGCGTTATACGGTAATGATTGCTTTTGTGCCATAACTGAGCGTTTATATGAGAAGCTTAGGTTGTTACTCATAATCCACCCCGCACCCACTTCCTTTTTTTGTTTTAAGCTTATCTAATGTCTCACAGCAAATGTTTGTTTAGTCGTATCGATACGCTCGATATCTATTTTTGATTTAGTGCCCTTTTTCAATTGCACTTTAACGGTCCCCTTTTGCACCACACAAGAATCAATCTTGTATCGAAGTATTATCTTTGCGGCTTCTAAAAGCATTTCGCGAAGCTCGACATTTTCAGTGCCATCTTCTCCACCCAATGCCTTAGCTAACAACTCCTCAGTTACTTCAAGTGCTTTAATATCACTCGCCTTTATCTTTGCTTTCATGCAACTGCAATTCAAGGTTGCATGATTATCAGCATCTTCCTGCGTGAGAAACGTCATTCCGCCTGCATCTATTACTTGATCACAATCCGGACATGCACAGACTATTGCTTTTTTCGACATGATTAGTACCTATTCATCTGCTCCATCAAGTCCCTCGACACAAAATTCAAGGCAGTCGATGCACATAGTGTCGGGGTCTTCTGGGTCTGCGACCTCCGATATAGGCACTCCGCAGATGATACAATAATACTCACTCATCACTTTACTCCTCCCATTAAGTTAATTTACTAAAGCATCGTCATTTGATTAAAGGCTATCGACCTGTTGTTTGGCTTTTTTGGAACGTGGTCTTTTTTGTATCTTGAGCACGTCACAAAGTGCGGGATATATCCTTTGTTCCCTGATTCAGTCGCCTCGGTCTTGACCTCACAGCGAATAACTTCACCTGAAGGTAAAACCAGTTTGTCTCTGCCATGTATCCACGGGAAGTAATACACACCCGGCAAGTTAACCGGCATTTTTTTACCGGATTTGGTTTTCATAAAATCAATCATTTTCCCGCAATACTTGCAGTACGCCGTTTTACTCATATACCAAACCTCTCTTTCAGCACCTCCATAAGCACATCTCGCAACAGTTCCGGGGATTCTGATGATTGCATCTGCTCACGGTTGAATGCACAGACTAGTTTTGTCTGCGCATCCGTTGATAGGTTCGTGAACATTTCTGCATTTTCGCTAAGTGGATATTTCTCTACTTCGCTCATGGCTGCACCTCTCCATCTTCGCTTGCCGTTGCCCACTTTTCTAACACGTCACTGCATGTTAGATCATCTGAATAAGCAAGCTCTTGGCACAGGCCCTCTGCCGGGCATAGATTTTCTGACTTGTAACATAAGACGTGCTTTTTAAAGATCTTTACAAACTGCTCAACAGTAAGCCCGTCTCTGAATTTTTCAAAATTATTCGGCACTTTTTGGCCCTGCCTTTCTCTAAATCTTCTGATTTGATGAGTGAGTGGCGGCACGTGCAAAATCGGGTTCGTTGAACGCTTTTCTAAATATTACATTCCACCGCTCTTGTGTTGATTTTTCGGTTTCGTGCGCTGGCACCGTGCTTTTTATGTTTGGCGGGTGGGTGCGCAGAGGGAAATTTTTTGATGTTTTTAAATCTTTTAAGGGGATAATCCCCGGTGTTGGTTGATTCATGGTTTTTGATTTCTCCTCTGCAAAGATTTTTCACTAACTCACTTGAACCCGGATGTCCGTTATTGGCTCAACCTGTGCCGTCAAGGTTAAATCTCTGGCGCTCATATAAGCGTGTAACCGTTCCGGGTGTATGTAGTATTGCCACTCGCCTTTTGCACTGAGAACGGCATCGCCAAACGGACATGGCTTTGCTTTCATTTCGTATGCGGCTTTTAGCCACGTTTTTAGTGTAGCCTCCGACATGCCACCCAAGTGCAGCACCGCTTCTTTAACTGTCATTGCTCTCGTTCTTGCCGGCATCTCCGCTCTACCTCCTAAATAATATTAATGCTTACTGTCGTTACTGCTTGTTTTATTTTGCGGCTTGTGGTATCCTTTTGTTGCCCGATATGGGTAAGGAAGGAGGATGCTTGCTATGAGCAGCCTAATGAATTACCTTGTACCTGACAACGGCTAATGCAAGGGCCATGCGGGAACCTCAAGCCGCAAAAGTGAAGCACCTGTCAAACTGGATGTTAACGCAATTTAATGCGGGGTTCAGGTAAACAAAAACGAGGCACGAGCATCAGTCGTTCCAGTCGCTGGTGCTTTACGTGTTTTTGCCGTTGCAGGTACTTCACTTTTACGGCTCGATTGATTTATTTAATCAAATTTGCTGTGTGAGCCTGTATTTCTTTATCTCGCATGTCCATCATTTCCAATGAGACATAATCGCGGCGGATAATTCGCTCATCACCATTTGATATCGAACCAAGCCCAAGCCATTCCCTAACTTCGTTTGGTGTTAAAATGCCACGGTCAACTAATGCAGTAAGATCTATCTTGCCATCTAAAGGAACTTCCATTGAATTTTCATTCTCAACCGTCATATCCTGCCGCTCTTGTAATGCCACTACGAGGGCGGCTATTTCTTTTGGCTCACCTTTTACTATCACTTCCATATCCAGCTCTACCTCCTAAATAATATTAATGCTTACTGTCCCACTATATTTGAAAAATCCCCCTCGCTGGTGTATACTCAATTTGCAAATAAAAATAATGCAGAAAGGAGGATTTTTTCAATGCCGAAAACTGATAAAGAACTCACCGCCGAAATCGTTTGCTCTTACTTATCCGCTTCTAACGGCAAAACACACCTCGACAAAATACACCTCGACAATTTAACTCAAGCAATCCAAGAAGTACACAAGGCCATCAGCAAATTAGAAGATGAAAAAAATTAAAATTCGAGATTATCTTTCACTTACAATGGGGAGATTGATAACAAGGATTTTGGCAACTTTTGGGAGAGCGTTCAACTCTTCCGGGGTTGCCTTTTCCTTTGCATCAACTACCCGCTCTAACCACTCGTACATTTTTTCAAGTGTTGCGTTTCTCGTTGCATATCGATTATTCACTACAGACTCACTCATCTCCGCTCTACCTCCTAATTAATATTAATGCTTACTGCCATTACTGTTTGCTTTGTGATATACTACCTCCGAAAGGTGGTGCACTCTTATGACAAAAAAACAAATTAAAGCTCTTCGCTTGTGCTGGCACAAGCCCCGCTCGATGCGATATCTTAACAAAAAACTGAAACTGGGGCTTACCTTTAAAAAATTTGATTATACTGAGTTTTTTGACGGGGAATTTTACGAGCACGTAACTTTTGACCAGAAAAAAGATTACCCCGAAACTACTTTAAAAGCGAATAAAAACGGCATTGAGTTTTTGGAACAATACACTAAAGAAAGAGCTAGTGACTTTCGGTGGTGGATTACAACCGCCATTGCTATTGCCGCTTTGGTGCTAACAATCATCTTTGAACTCCGGGCCTGATTCCCTTGCAACAAACTGCAACTCCACCTCAACGCCATCTATCACAAATTCGTGTTTGACAAATTCCATTCTTTGATCAAGGAAAACTACACCTTGCCGAATTTCTTCTAGGAGTCTTTCGCGTAAAATATCCATGTCTTCATCTTTCAACCCGACTCTCGATTTGAAAATATAAACTGACTTAGCCTCATTCACCCGCTCTACCTCCTAAATAATATTATTGCTTGCTGTTTTGGTGTTCACTATAACACAATAGTGAATTTAATTCACGTCAGTGAGAAAAAAATATACGTTCCTTATCGTAGATAGAAAGCCCTAGCAATTGGCACAGCTTTGCGATTTCACTACCCTTGAACTCTGAGTCATTATCGATTTTCTTTTGCAATCCGTAGGGTGTAAGCCCTACAGATGCCGCAATATGTTTATACTTCATACCGGAACTTTCAATGGTTTCTCGTAGTGCTTTTGTATCTGTCATGATTCTAACCTCCTGCGTGAATGATATTCACTATAACACTAACCGTGAATGTTTGTCAACACTTTTTTGCAAAAAAACAAAAATATGTTGACTTATATTCACAAACCGCTTATAATTACGCCTACATAGGGGGTGACATCGTGAATGATTATTTTGAAAACATCAAAAACAGGCGAACCGAACTCGGATTATCTCAAGAAGAACTCGCTGAGAAAATGGGATATAGGGATAGGTCAGCCATTGCAAAAATTGAAGCGGGAAAAGTGGACATACCCCAATCAAAAATTGAAGCGTTTGCAAAAGCACTCAATACCACGCCTGCTCACCTAATGGGCTGGGTGCGCGAAGTGGAGCTTGAGGGAACTGTGGAAATGGGTTTGAAGATGTCAGGCGATTTTATTATTGAGCGAAGAAAGCAAGGACTAAAAGGTCTTGAAACAAAAAAAATTCCCCTGCTTGGCACTATTGCCGCAGGTGAACCTATATTTGCAGATGAGGATTTCAATTACTATGTTGAGTGTGGGGCAGAAATTAAAGCGGACTTTGCACTCAGGGTCAAAGGCGATAGCATGATAAACGCCCGCATACATGACGGCGATATTGTTTTTGTAAGAAAGCAACCAACAGTTAATCAAGGTGAAATTGCGGTCGTACTCATTGATGACGAGGCGACACTAAAGAGGTTTAGGCAATACGGCAACCACGTTGTATTACAAGCCGAAAACCCCGCATTCTCCGATATTGAGTTTGAACTCGGTGAAGATGTCAACATACGCATACTTGGAAAAGCTGTTGCTTTTCAGAGTGATGTGAAATAAAAATAAGAGGAGAAATTTATTGTGAAAAAATGTGCGTTCGTTTTGCTTTTAGCGATATTGTCTACCGTTCTCATAACGGCTTGCACACCAGAGCCGATTTCCGCAATTTCTGCAAGAGATTTTGACACACGATTATCAAATTTGAGTACGTCTTTAAATGCTCACGAACTTTCGGAGATCTCAACAATGATAATAAATGCACATAGAGATGATTTTAGCGATATTTCAGGGTGGTTTAACGACACCGATATTATTGACCGTGATGTCTTGCGAAAAAACATAATTCTTGACAGTAGGTTCTCTACCGTAACATTATCACTAAATAATAGCAATAGGGTGTCTCGTGTGAATTATATTTTTGATATTGTTGATCTTGAACACTTTGTAGGATACATAGCCTATGATATTCACTTCGCAGACAGTAGGGTTATTACCCGTTCCATTGATGGTTCTGATGTTGTGGAAATTAGTGAAGAAGAGTTGCTTGATGCACTCGAAGATGCATTGGTCGAAAATGGCAATCTCTCATTCACCGCTAGATATAGGTTTACAAACAGCAATGGAGACAATGCACGATTTAGCTTTGGTTTTTCAATGAGGCATACAGCTGTAGGCTTGATATTTTTTGAATCTAAAGACTTTACACTCGACCTGTTCAGTTGAGAGGTTCTAGACAAAATAAACATGCTATTCAGAAAGCCGTCCTTACGGACGGCGAGAAATGCAAACAATTTCATAATTGACAAATCGGGGTGGGTGTGGTATTCTATTTTTAGCCAATAGGCAAAGAACAGAGATAACACATAAGCAATGAAAACCCCGATGTGCCACCATCGGGGTTTTCTGTTGGGCTAATCACCGCTTTGGAATCCATCTAGCCACTTGCAAACATAATATGCCACTATGCCTGCCACGATGGATACAATAAAAGAACAGAGATGCGCCATAAGCTACCCTCCTCCCTGTTGCAGATTGCAAAAGTGAGGTTGCGGCAACCCTGATATAATACATCAGCAGGCGGCAGCTGTCAACGAAAAAGCCGCCCTTTCGGACGGCTGGGTGTTTGTTTAGGTCTATAAATTCAAATAGCCTTTTAGCCCCTCTTGCAGAATCTGAGAAAATGGGGCATTTGCCTGCTCTGCTTGATGGTTCAACCATGCAGGAATTGACAGCGTTTTTTTGACCGCTCGTGTCTCATTTGCCTTTCTGTATTCGTCCGTGTCTGCAACAATTAGTGTTTTTGTCTCCCCATCTTTTAGAGGCAATGAATCAGAGGCTTGCGGGATGTCAAGTGATTTATTTTCGGCACTCCAGAGCCACATTTCAATTGCATCTTTTGCCATAATAAGTGCATCAGCTAAATCTTCGCCAAAGGTATGGCAGCCGGGCAAATCAGGAACGGAAACGCTAATTTTTCCATCATCAGGATATAATATTATCGGATATACGTATTTCATTTTTGAACCTCTTTCTATATATTTTTATATAACTACCCCGAGGGGTCGGGGCTTACTTGTTGATTTTCAGCCCCGCATCTTTTAGTATTTTGTGTAGTGTGCCTTTTGGAATATCGCCTGTGTGCCTGTGAATTGGTATCTGAACTCCGGGTTTGTTCGGGTGTGTTGCGAGTTCGTGGCGGCTCCCCTGCGCTATTGTCCAGCCGTCTGCTCTTAGCCTCTTTTTCAGTTCTTTTGCCGTCATTTGCTCACCTCCTAAATATATTATACTACGTATTATTACGTATGTCAATAGTTTTTATAAGTTTTTTTGAAATTTTTTATTCCCCATGGAGGTATCGAACATGCAAAAGAGAAGAGACAACGGCGGCGGTTCTTATCATGAGCTTAAAAACGGTTTGGTTATGTTTCGGGTCACGTTGCCTGATGGCTCCCGAAAGGCTTTCTATGCCAAGAGCAAAAAAGAATGCAGGGCTAAACGTGACGAATATATAACAAAACTCGAAACGAGACTTGAGGCGATTAAGACTGTCGAGGATTGGGCGGGGCAATGGCTTGATATTTATAAAAAAGGCAGTGTCACCCACACCACATACCGGTGTTATAAAAACTACGTTTCACATATCATTCCCGAAATTGGAACCTTAAAGCTTGAAGATGTACGCCCGGCACATGTCAAAAAGCTCATTAATAACATTTCTACTAAAGGTTATTCGTTGAGCTTGATGAAACATGTCAGGACCACACTCAATCAACTATTTGAAGCGGCTCAGGAAAATAAACTTTGCACCGACAACCCCGCTCGCAAGCTGAAGCTCCCCTCAAAAGCAAAACCCGAAATAAAAGTGTTTTCTGAAGCAGATTTAAAAACGATGCTAAAATTTATACCGACTCACAGCTTCGGGATATCTATGACACTTTTACTATACACAGGACTCAGGCGCGGGGAGCTTCTGGCTTTACAATGGTCTGACATAGACATGAAAGCAAGCACTTTGACTGTCAGGCAAGCACTTGTTGAGGCAGAAAAAGGTTTCACCTACGATGTGCCTAAAGATAAAGAATCAAGAGAGGTTTATTTGCACCCCAAGTTAGCCGCCGCCCTGGAGACCGCCCCACGTGCAGGACTTTTTGTTATAACAGATGAAAAAGGATTTCCAATGTGTCCCCGAAAGTGGCATGATAATTACGTTCAGTTTTTTAATGACTTAAACGCTACACTTGAGGAAGAGGAAAAGGTGAGCTATTTATCCCCGCACAAGTGCCGGCACACTTTTGCAACTTACTGGCTGAAAGGCGGTGCAGATTTGCGCTCAGTTCAAACCGCGCTCGGACATTCCACCATCGTCATGACGGAACTTTATACAAAAATAGACACGTCAGATGTCAAGCGGAATATTGCAAAATTGAATTACTGAAAAACAAAAAACGGAGCCTAAAACTCCGTTTTTTTGTAAAACTGGTTTAAAAATTGGTTTACTAAATTTCGTGATATTCTGCAATTGCAAGGGTTTGCGCCACGTTTCGGTTGCCTTAAAATCCCGTGGGATAATATCCCGTGCCGGTTCGATTCCGGCCACCAGCACCAACTAAGCCTGAAACATTATAACAGAAAATACACAATTTGCGTAGTTTTTTTTCAAGAATAAGCTGAGTTTCGCATCAAATTCAAAACTTTTTGTTCAAAAAAGGTAGTTGTGCTAATGCAACAGCCTTTTTTTGACGATAAATATTATTGACAGAAGAGCTAAATAGGAGTATAATCTGTCTCATAAAAGGTTTTCAAATTGTTCACACTTTGAGAACAGACGCAACGGCTAAATTACAAGTGGCAGCATCGTCCAAGGTTTTGAGTTGTCAATCCCCACCCAAGGTATGCTCACCCGCCCAAGGCGTCCCGACATCTTAAAACGAAAAGGAACTGCAAAAATGAAAAATCCAATTAACACAAATCTATTATCCTACGTGCTCATCAGAGTTTTGTTCTCGACCGTAATTGCGTGTATAATCATGGTTGGCGCATACTTCGCAACATCAGATGTGATGGTAATGCTCCTTATCGGAATTCCCGTGATATTAACCACATGCCTCTATACCGCAATTATTATCGCTCGCCGTACAAGAGAGCTTGTGGACGAACCACTCAGCAAAGTTGTAGAATTTGCGAATGTTCTCCGGCACGCATCAAATGCCCTAATTGAGACAGCAAATAATCTAAACGTTAAAGCAAATGTCATTCAAGATACAGCAGACATGCTTGAAAATTCCACAGAAACACCTGATACAAGAATTTAGAAGCACCACCTATGGTAACCAAAAGCAGATATTACAGAGAGCATGTGGGGTGCTCTCTTTTTGTTGGTCTTTTATCAAATTTTATGGTATATTTTAATCTGATTTTCATTTTTAATAAATTACGATTTCATATTTCGCCTGTATAATAGGTATCAAATTGCGAAAGCACAATTTGGAAAGCGAGGGTAAGACAATGACTCAATTAAAAAAAGTTGAAAAATTACGTGAGAAAACAAACGTCAGTTATGAAGATGCAAAATTGGCTCTTGATAATTCGGGCGGAGATTTGCTCGATGCCATAATTTATTTAGAGCGTGAAGGCAAAATTTCTGCGCCCGTGAGCGGCGGTGAACACAGCGGCGCGGAAAGGCAAACTCATGCAGATGAGACGGCACAAGATAGTACACAAGAAACAAGCTCGTCAAACAGCGGCGAGGCTTTTGCAGACCTAATAAAGAGATTCGGCGCATTTTGTCTCAAAGTGTTCAACAAAGGGCTCAGCAACTTCCTTGAAGCCTCAAAGGGCGACCAACACCTGTTCTCATGCCCGGTACTTGTGTTCGCACTGCTGATTATTTTCTTTTTCTGGATAACTATTCCACTGTTTGTAATCAGCCTGTTCTGTGGGTTTAGATACCGTTTCACAGGAAAAGATCTCGGTAATGATGCTGTTAACAATGTAATGGACAACGCATCGTCCGTCGTGGAAGAAGTAAAGCAAGGCTTCACAGGAAATTCAAACAACAATAATTCACAAGACTGAGGTCATATATGGCCTTTCGGCAACAATCTCGCGCACGACAACGCAATAAAATATTCGGATAAGGGCTGAGAAATAAAAATTTCAGCTAAAAGCTGCGAAAGAGTAACTTTGGTTTTGCCTAAGGGTTAGGATAAGTTAGAAATTTTACACTGGAAATTTTTATGTTTTCATGTTATACTCATATCAATATTTCCCCATTCCTTACGAAAGGATGTGCGTACAATATGAAAATTGAATTGACAGAACTCGAATTTCGGCGACTTCTGGATATGGCATATATTGGAAATTGGGTCTTAAACTCAATGCGGGGCTCAGACCGTTTCACTGACTATGACGATGTGGAGAACCGTCTGTTCTCGTACTGCCCTTCACAGGAAATGCATACTCTGGTTGAGTATGTAGACGGCAAAGCACGCCCGTCATCTGCTTTTGAGCAAGGTGGAATCCATGAGGCAATCGCCGACTACGAGGACTCAATGTTTTTTGAAATTCTTGCAGAAGAGCTTGCTCGCCGAGATATGGATTTTGAGCCTATAAGCTCTGATAATTTCAGCGAACTCACAAATCGCATAGACGAATACATCGCAGAGTTTGAGCAAAATGGAATAGACAACATTTCGCTTGATAAATAAGGTGCTAAAGGCATGATTGATTTGGACGCTATAATTAAATCGGCTGAAAATGCAGCAATTGAGCTGTGCGATGTTGCAAAACTCAAATCAGGACAAACCGTAATAGTCGGTTGCTCTACGAGTGAGATTCTTGGAAAAAATATAGGCACTTGCTCAAACGTCGAAGTCGGCTGCGCAGTGTTTACTGCGCTCCACAACGTTTTTTCTGAGCGAGGAATTATTTTAGCGGCAGGCTGTTGTGAGCACCTTAACAGAGCCGTTATTACGTCGCGTAGTGTTTCAGGAGGTTTTCAAATAGTGAACGTAATCCCCACACCCGAAGCAGGCGGCGCATTTGCATCAGCGGCATACAGCGGTCTCGAAAATCCGATTGCGCTCGAAACCTTTCAGGCAGACGCAGGGCTCGACATAGGAAATACGCTGATAGGCATGCATTTAAAGCGAGTAGCGGTTCCGATTCGCCTGAGTATAAAAAATATTGGTAACGCCGCACTTGTAGTCGCCCGCACCCGCCCGCCTTTTGTCGGCGGAGTACGCGCAGTATACGATGAGAACCTGATTTAAATTTTATGTCAAATTTTAACCAAGCAAGTTATTGACAGAAAAGAAAGATAGTGTTAATATAAACTCTGCTTACGGAGACGTACCCAAGTGGCTATAAGGGGCTCCCCTGCTAAGGGAGTAGGCGTGTTAAAGCGTGCGAGGGTTCAAATCCCTCCGTCTCCGCCACAATTCTCCTAAAAGCCGTTGTAATGCAACGGCTTTTAGTGTTTCAGGAGGGTGAACTTTATGGCTAAAGTGATGGTCGCGGGACATTTATGTTTGGACATCACGCCAAACTTTATGAGCAGGCAAGTTGAGGCCTTGAGTGATATCCTTGCCCCCGGAAAACTCATTAATGTTGGGTCAGCAGACACACATGTAGGCGGCGTTGTTTGCAATGTTGGACAAGCCCTTAAATTTTTTGGTGTTGATGTAACTCTGTTGGCAAAAGTGGGAAATGATTCATTCGGCGGAGTCATTCGTGAGAAACTTGCGGTAAACAATACAAGCATTCACCTCATTGAAGATAAAAATGCAGTTACCTCATATTCCATTGTACTTGCAATACCCGGTTTGGATAGGATTTTTTTGCACAACCCCGGTACAAATGACACATTTTCTGAAACCGATATATCGGACGAACTGCTCGACGGTATATCGCATTTTCATTTTGGATATCCACCGTTAATGCGGCGCATGTACGAGGACGGTGGTAATGAACTTACAAAGCTGTTTGAAAAAGTAAAAATCAAAGGCATAACCACCTCACTTGACATGGCTGCAGTGGATCCCGGCTCTGATTCAGGGAGAGCGGATTGGCTTAAAATACTTTCTCAGGTACTGCCATATGTTGACTTCTACCTGCCAAGTATTGAAGAAACAGGATATATGTTAGATAGAGCGAAGTATGATGAATGGAATGACAGAGCAAACGGGGGTGATATAACTCAAATATTAAATTTTGAAAAAGACATTCGCCCAATGGCGGACAGACTCATTGAACTTGGTGCAAAGATTGTCGTACTTAAGTGCGGAGAACTGGGAATGTACTACAAAACTGCAACTCGAAATCAACTCTCCGATCTCTGCCTGAAGCGTAAGTTAAATGTTAATGAGTGGTGTGAAAAAAGTGATTTTGAGTTTAGTTACTTGCAAAAAAATGTGGTTTCCGGCACGGGCGCGGGAGATGCGAGTATTGCTGCATTTCTTACATCTATGCTTCATGGGTACTCTATTCACCGCTCAACTCAACTGGCTGCAGCCGCCGGCGCATGTTGCATATCAGCTAATGATGCGCTCAGTGGGTTAAAACCGCTTAATGTATTATCAGAGCAAATTGACTCCGGATGGGAGAAAGTTAAATTCGCAACTGCGTAATTTACACGGCAGGCAAAAAAGCATGTGAGCTGTGGTGCTTCTGCTCAGCTGTGCAAATGTCGTTACTTCAAAAATTGGAAGACTCAGCCTCTTTTTATTGCAAAAAAACTACAAATATGGTATAAATGTTCTACTATTATAAGGAGCAATTTCTCGTGAGTTTTGACAGTAATGCGAAAGCAAGAAGCAATAGACGAAAGAGATATAATTTCACCGCCAGATTTATCGTTGGGATAATTGTTTTGGCGGCAATAAGTTTGTTTTTTATTTATTCAATCGGGCTGACCGTTGTGAGAGACCTCTTATATGATAACTTCATTGAGTTTGAGCGTCAACACATCAATTTTATCGCCTATGAAGTTGACACTTGGTTTGCAGAGCAAAGTCTTTTTGTAGAGCATATGGCGGCAGTTTGGGAAACTGTGGGTGTTGAGCCGGGTGAGACAGGCTTTGGGCCTGACCCGATTGGCGCAAGCTTTTTAGAGCAGTCCGACATTCTTGTCGGTGTTTTTGTCGGGTTTGAAAACGGGTGGCATGTCAATTCCAGTGGTTGGATTCCGCCTGAAGGTTTTCATGCGCCCGAAAGACCATGGTTTCAAATTCCCGAAGCGGCAGGCGGCGAGGTGGCAATTTCCCTGCCGTATGTGCGGCTTTTAGATGGTGATATTGTAGCTTCAATGGGTGTTTGGAAGCCTGATATAATCGGCATGGAAGCTGTCGTTGCTGTTGATATAAGACTTCGCAACGTTTTTGATTTAATAGCCAAATATGATTTTCCTGACGGCGGATATATCATGCTCTTAGGCCCTGACCTTGAAATAATCGTACATCCAAATTCAGCTTATATGCTCTCCCCCGAACATGAAGAAGCCAACCTTCGCTACTTACAGGGCGGAGAAGCAATAGCGGACATCATTTATAGGGGCATTTATTACTCAATAATTGAGCATGCTCTCTATGGAGAATCATATGTGTTTGCCGCACCCTTACCCACAGTCGATTGGACTTTAGTCACCATTATCCCCACAGCCCCGACAGAGACAGTGGTTGCACAATACCTCAGTATGATAATGGCTACTTTTTTCATCTTTTTCATTTTATTGCTTATTGCTCTGATGATTTTTGTTTTAGGACTCTCTAAGAGGTCTCGTAGGCTTGAAGAGGAAATACACACACAAGAAGCCGATGAGCGAGTTCGGCTCACCTTAGAAGCTGATCCTTTGAGCGTTTCATGGTTTGACTCCTCGCGCACCCTGATTGACTGCAATCAGGCGGCACTACGGGCATTTGGCGTAAAAAATAAAGAGGACTTCATCAAAGATTTCAACGAACGCTTTGAAGTTTTTTCTCCACCTACTCAACCTTGCGGTGAATCATCTGACAAGAAAAAAGTAAGGTTATTTGACGAAGTTGAAAAAGAAGGTTTTTACACATCTAACTGGGATCATCTCACAGCTTCAGGCGAAGATTTGCCTATGGAACTTACAATGGTGCGTATTGATTACAGTGACACCTTTGTATTTGTTGTGTATTTACGTGATTTGCGTGAGGAAAGAGCTAATGAAGAAAAAGAGCACGAGCACATGGAGTATGTAAATGCCCTGTTCCAAGCTTCACCCATGTTTATTGATGTGTGGGATGATGAATTTAACTTAATTGACTGCAATGACAAGATTTGTGAACTTCTCGGTGTACCTACCAAAGAAGAATTCTTAGATAATCTTGCAGAAAAATATAATCCGGAATTTCAGCCATGCGGTACCCGCTCGGTTGACTTGTATATGGAAAAGTTCCAAATAGGCTTAGATGAGGGCTATGTCAAATACGATTGGACGCACCTTGATGTGAACGGTAATGAAGTTCCACTTGAAGTCACCTATGTGCGTATATACAGAAAAGGCAAGCGCTTAATGGTTGGATATAACTATGATTTGCGCGATATAAAAAGAGCGCAGGAAAATCGTGAACGTGTGGAGTTAGCCGAAGAAAGTTCCCGCGCAAAAAGTGCGTTTCTCGCACGGATGAGTCACGAAATACGCACCCCTATTACAGCAGTCATGGGTATTGCAGAAATAGAACTGCAAGACCCGAAATTGTCTCCGAATATTGAAGAGGCTTTCGCTAAAATTTACATTTCGGCAAATCAATTGCTCCGCATTGTCAACGATATATTGGACTTATCAAAAATCCAAGCCGGAAAGATGAGTTTACACACCGAGCAATACGAGCTTGCCAGTGTCCTCGTAGATGTTTCACATATGCACTTTGCACTACTCAGCGGAAAAGACCTTGAGCTCATCTTAGATATTGATGAAAATCTCCCTGTTCACTTGGTCGGCGACAGCTTGCGTATCGTGCAAGTTCTCAGCAACATATTGTCAAATGCTCTTAAATACACCGATTCCGGGTCGGTTACATTATCGGTAAAACACGAGAAAAACCCCTCAGCAGATAGTGATGATGATGTGGTAATTTTCAGTGTTAAAGACACAGGGCTTGGCATGACTTCTCAGCAGATTGCAGAACTTGGGAATGAATACAGCAGATACCATGAGCACAGAAGTCGGACTGTCGAGGGAACAGGGCTCGGAATGTCTATCGTCTACAGCTTGCTTGAGATGATGGACGCAGAAATATCGGTGGAAAGTGAAGTCGGGGTTGGCACAACCGTCGTGTGCCGTATACCTCAACATGTCGTCGGATCTGAAGTTTTTGGCAAAGAGCTTGCCGATAGCCTTGAACATTTTGAAGAAGCATCTCGAATCGCCGCGAAGAGATTTACAATCGACCCTGAGTTTATGCCGTATGGGCGCGTCCTCGTTGTTGACGACATAGATGCCAACTTATATGTGGCAAAGAGTTTACTTGCTTTCTACGGCCTTTCCATCGACACATGCAAAAGTGGCATTGAATCCATACGTAAAATCGAGCAAGGAAATGTCTATGACATCGTGTTCATGGACTACATGATGCCCGGACTCAATGGCGTTGAAACATTACACAAACTGCGTGAAATAGGATATCACCACCCTGTGGTTGCTCTCACTGCAAACGCTATGATTGGTCAGGCTGAAGAGTTTGCAGAAGCCGGTTTTGACGGGTTCATTTCAAAGCCCATCCAATCAAAAAAGCTCAATGCCATTTTGGTAAAATATATAAAAGATAAACAACCTCCCGAAATCATTAAAGCCGCCGAAAAAGCTGCAAAAAAAGCCGTAAGCAGGAATATCGACGAAGTTCAACGAGACCCTGCTCTCATAGAAACGCTAAAGAGGGAATTTAGACGAAGTCACGAACATTCAAGTTCTGTTTTTACTGAGGCACTTGAGAGTGGTGATTTAAGTGCAGCCCACCATCTTGTTCACGCAATAAAAGGTGCGGCAGGGTTAATTTTTGAAGAAACTCTGGTAAGGCTCGCTCAAGCGACTGAGCTTTCACTGGCAAACAAAAAGCTCCCGGCAACCGAGCAGATTGTCGCGCTAAACTGTGAGATTAGAAATGTTCTCGACAGAATAGGGGTTGTTGAGAAAAGTACGGTAGCAGTACCCTTTAACAGGGTTCGCGATGAGGCGTTGTTAAATGAGCTCGAATCTCTGTTGTCCTGCCAAAGTGCTGAGTGCATCAGACTCCTTGACAAACTCTCGCAAATTGAAGGTTTTGAATTGCTCTGCGAGCAGATTGAAGGCTTTGAGCTTGCAGAGGCGTTTGAAACACTTAAAGCATTGAAATCCGAATTAGACATGAGATGATTACTTTCGCTGTTTTAGAAATTTTCTGCGGTAAATTTCAGCTAACACTACAACAGCTGTGCCAATGATGATTAGGATAATCGGCAACAGCAAATTTTGGCTGTCTCCGGTTTGAGGAACGCGGCTTCTCTGCGCCTGAGTGAACGCCTGATATTTTTCGACAGATGGGTAACTTCGGCAGAATTGCCCGCCGCAATTTAGTGTACCGCAATATTCGCAGCTTTGCAAAATTATACTGCCGCAGTCAGGGTTATTGCAATCCGGTATCACACAGTCCGGATTTGGACATTCAGGGGTTTCTGTACTCGGAGGATTTTCCACAGGGGTTTCCTCGGTCACAGGTGGCATGACCGGTGGGTTGGCCGGTGGTTCAGCCGGTGGATCGGATGGTTCATTTTCCGTTTCACGAACGATATTAAACACTGCATTCGGATTTAGCAAAACACTCAAATCAACACCTGATGAGAGTAAATCTCCCGGTATCAGAATGTTAAATGGAACATTACTCGCCGTTTCAAATGGAGTTCCGAAAAATCGCAATTGAATACTTTTCTCGCCAAGTTCTGCTGTTGCAAGTGCTATAACTCCGTTTGGCAAGTTTGTGAACCATCTGAGAGCTATCTCATTATCTAATGCGCGTGGGGCAATGGTGGCTCCGAAGATAGTTATTGTCGCTATGAAGTTGTCTACCCCTGCGAGTTCTTTACCTACCACTCCCCCGACCACATCATTTGAAACCACTGCCGCAGGTCGGGTATCAATCCTGACATATCTGAAGTCGTTTTCAAGATTTGGGTCGGCGTTGTCATTTCCGGGAAATACCCATGTGCCGAGAGCACTTTCGGCCGGGCGGTTTGGTTCTGAGTTTACCCAGTATGCATATGACTGCGGGAGCTCTGTCGGTGCAAACGGGAAAATCGCTCTTGATACACCCGCGCTAGGTCCACCGATTGCAGTTAGTGTCAGCATATCTCCGAAAATCGTGAAGTCAGAATTGAGTATTTCAATGCCAATACTGCCGACTGAGCCACTTCCGCCGATAGCCGTTATATAGCCGCCGGTGATGGTCAGGCTTCCCGGTTTGAGCACAATTTCTTCATATGCTACATCATCTAAAGTGACGATATCCTCAGTTGCGGCTATTGCTTCGATTATAGCTGTTTCTTCGCTTGCGTTTACATTTTCGCTTGTAACTATTTCTTTGTTTGCAACCACTTCGTCGCTTATGGCTACTTCTTCACTTGCGACCTCATCGTTTGCGCCTGTATTTTCACTTGCAACCACCTCTTCAACTGTAACTACTTCTTCATTATCATCCGCACTTTCATTTGAGGTAGTTTCTTCGATTGTTACTATTCCATCAGACATATCAAATTGAGCCTCTTCTGCCAAAGCCTCAGTTTCGATTATTGCATCGAAGAATAAAGTTTCTTCAATCTCATCGGGTTCTTCAGCTTCCAAAGTTTCATCGGCTATATTATTTTCTACATCTACTGTGTTTTTTTCGTTCACCGCATTTTCTTCGCCTGTTGCGTCCTCTTCGACTGCTAAATCTTCTTCAGGCTCTGCATCGGCTTCAATTGTATCATCGCCCTCATTCGACGCATCTTCTGCATCTACGGAATCCTCTGCAACATCTTCTTCATTTGCCGCATCTTCATCAGCGACAAACAAGCGTCTGCCCATTCCGCCATCTTCGACTTTTTCGGTAAGAGCCATAATACCCATTCCAACGCTGAGTAAGTCAGCATTGCCGCCTCTCGCTTCAATCACGCCACCTTCGATTGTTATGTTGCTCCCGACAGAGGCAAAACCGACGCTGGCACTATTTTCTATCGCCAAATCCCCTCCTGCGGCAACGAATTTTCCTGAGCCCGTTATCGTCACCTCGGAAACTGTCTCTTCAACAAAAACACCGCTAATCATTGTTATTGTTGCAATCGGGTTATTTAGGTTTGCTATAAACGTGTTTTCGCTCCCCTCTTCAAGTACAATTGTCAGCGAGCTATGTTGCTCGGAAAGGCTCGACAGAATATAGAGGGCAACTTGCATTTCAGGATGCTCTTCCATACTATCAAGTTCAGCCATTTCAGAATGCCAACTGAATCCGCGTAAAGTGAGAGTTCCTGTACCTGAATCCCATTTGTAGTTATCTCGTTGAAGAGTAAATACATTGTCCAGATTTACTTGTGTCAACTTAAAAGTGCCGTCAACATTGCGGTAGAAAGTGCCGTTTGTCACATCAAAAATAAGCCCATAATATGCATATACTTCAACAGACAGTCTTATGAACGTAAATTCATTAGTGCCAAAGGTTACGTCAATGCCGCCTCCCGTCCAGTGAACCATACTTTCATACGAAGCCGGATGGATAAATAGTTCATTTCTCGAACCTTCCGGATAGCGGGTAATCTCAGGGCTTTTCCATGCAATCAATATTCCGCTTCCTGTTTGCCCACCACCTGTGACAAAGCCCGGATTTCTTATAACATCATTTATACTTGCCGGTGATTTATCCTCCGGGCCATAGGCAAACACAGTGCCACCGCTCATTGTCACTGTAGTTCCTGCCGTATTTGCCCAAACAGCGTAGCGACTGCGTGTCTCAATCTGACCGCCGCTAATGTTGAGCGAACCCGTTCCGCTGAGATGCACTGCATCTCCCGTAGTTGCAAAAACTCTCCCACCGCTTATATTCACTGAATTAACAGCGCCTATGGCATGTATTGCGTTGCCTGCATCTGCTGTAACATCTCCGCTCACTAAGCTTAAAATTGTGTTGCTCGCACTTGATGCAATGTTTATAGCTCTGCCTCGCTGTGATGAAATTTCCGCCTTAATAGCAGGATTACCAAGAGTGTCATCAATGGTTATTCGGGAGTTAATCCCCGTAGCATTGATTGCCGCATTTCCCGACGTTGATGCCGATGCATTTGAGATTTCTCCGCCTGTTATAAGGATTGAGCTATCAGCGCCTGTAATGTTTATTGCCATGCCATTATCAGCTCGTACTGTACCACCATTTACAACAATTCGCGCACGTGCAACATTTTGCGGTGTTGTCGTAGCCGTAGAAATTGCTGTACCTGTACCAATCGCCTCAACAGTTCCGCCGTTAATCGTCGCCACGGAGTCCATTCCCACAAGGTTTATACAACGCCCGTTTATGACAAAAATACTCGAAGGACTTTCCACGATAACATTGCCGTAAGTCTGAATCGCATAGCCGCTGCCGTCCAGCGAAATTGAAGCAACGCTTCCTCCCAGTATGAAAACATTGTCATTTACGTTTATCGGGCTGTTGTTTGCATCACCGCTTGTAAGCCCCGTCAAATTGATAGCGGGGCGAATATTGTTTGCCGCATTATTAAACACAGAGCCTGTTCCCTGCACTGTAACTGTAGCGAGCGGTCCTTGAGCCATAATTGCATTGCCGCTGTTTGCCGCAACCACACCGCCCGAAACAACAATTTGTGCATTGCCCGTTGAACCTGCGGCGGCAGGCGCAAATATTGAGATCCCACTACCTGTGTTTTCAATCCAAGCCTGTCCTGTCACCTCAAATTTGCCGTCGCCTGTCAGACGAATTAAATACTCACCCGGCGCCCCAATGTAAAACGCCTGCCACTCAACCACTACACCGCTCGGTATGTTGAGTGTCAGCCCTGCAGTTATATGGCTCTGAGTGCCTGTTACAACCACTCTCCCGCCCGGTGAAGCCTCGCCTATAGCTCTCTGTATATTCTCTTGGTTTTCTGCAACCGTATTAGTCAGCTCAATAGTCGAAGTCGCAGATGCCCTAAGCGGAGCAATCCACGACACTAAAATAACCACTAAAATAATGGCAACTGCCCTACTCCCACCTCTCATAGCCATTCTCCTATCACATTTCTCATCAAGAAGCTTTTAGCACTTCATCTCAGTTCAGAGGAAACTGCGGGATACTGTGGTGGGGTCTATCTGATGTTAATTATCACAAATCAGCCGCAATGCTTCTATGTGTAGCGGGTGAACAATTGGTGAAATGTTTGTGAAATAAAGAGGTTGCAGCATTTTATTCATTTTATTGTTGCTTTTTATTGTCATTTTATGCTGAGTGGTGTATAATAGATTACGTTTTAATAGATATTAAATGAGAAGGAAGTGAAACATGAAAACATCAGGAATTAAAAAATGGGTAATACTCGGAGTTGTTTTGGGGGCAATAGCTATCGCTTTGGTGGCAACTATTCGGATTGTGCCTCCGGGTCACACCGGGGTTCGAGTTCTCGCAGGTAACGTGAGAGGGCAGGTATCTGAAGGCTTGCGGTTTATTGTTCCTTTTGCAGAGCAGATGCAAATGATGAATAACCGAACTGTAGCTATGGAAATGAGCACAGAAACCGTCACTCGTGACTTACAAGCAGTCAGCATGAATTACATCGTCAACTATCACCTCAATGCCGATGCTTCTGCAGAAGTTTTCAGAACTATCGGTATTGCCTATGAGTCTATTGTGCTACGGCCAATTGTTGAAGAAACGCTAAAAGACATCACAGCAAGATATGCAATTGAAGAGCTGATAACCGAGAGAGCGAGAGTCTCTGCGGACATCACATCTGCATTGCAGGTGGCTTTCACAGCACGTGGTTTTACGCTTGAAAGATTCAATATCGTAGATTTCCACTTTTCAACCGAATTTTCAAACGCCATTGAGCAAGTAAGAATTGCAGAGCAAAATGCACTTCGAGCCGAGCAAGACTTGGCGCGTGTTGAATTTGAAGCAGAGGCAGACCGTGAAAGAGCAAGAGCGCAAGCAGATGTTCTCAGACTGCAAGCGCAAGAACTCACAGACACCAACCTCGCCGCAATGTGGCTCGAAAGGTGGAACGGTGTCTTGCCTGTACTCATGGCAGGAGACAGCCAGGGGGTTATGATTAACTTTGATGATATTCAAAGTATGGGTCAACAGCCAATTGCGCCGACGGCTACAGATGAAGCCGCAGAAGCACAGCGACAAGCTTTGCAGGGACAATTGGATGCCTTGATTTTATTACTTAACCAAAACAACATAAATGTGAGTTTTGATGATGCAGGCAACGCCACACTCACTATTGACGAAGAATAAAAATTTATATTGTCACGGGCGAACGCAGTTCGCCCCTACAGGGGTATTGCCTTTCCGGTGTAGGGGCGAACTGCGTTCGCCCGCTTTGGTTATCGACATTGATTAAATACCGAGGAAACAATACCCTTATCTTCCGTAATAAAATAGTCCTAACTGGGTGCGATTTTTCACACCCAGTTTTTCCATTATAACAACAATATTATTTCGCACGGTTCCCTCACTGAGAAATAGTTGCTCTGCAATTTTTTTGTTTGTAAGTCCCTGTGCCACAAGCTCTGTTATTTCTTGCTCTCGTGGGGTTAAGTTATCCAGTGCGGGATTTTCTTCAGGGGCTGTTAATGTCTTCAACACGTCCATATCCAACACCCCAACACCATCTACCAAGGGTCGGAGTTTTCCCGCAATTTCGGAAATCTTGTCAGTTTTGAGCAAGTAGCCGTCCGCTCCCGCACTGAGTGCTTGCGAAATATTCGGCTTATCGTCAAAAGTGGTGAGCATCATGATACGCACGTCAGGATATACTCGCTTTATTGAGCGCGTGGCGGCAATTCCGTCTACATTTGGCATACGAATATCCATCAAAACAACATCAGGTTGCTCCGCTTCACACATTTTAAGCGCCTCTGCTCCATCTGAAGCAGTGCCTATAACCGTGATGTCCTCTTCACGCGAGAGCATAATTTTGAGGCTTTGCCGAATTAAAGGGTCATCGTCAACTAAAAGTACCTTCATTGCTTCCTCCAAATATTATTGATTGCTGGTAATTCCCGCAGGTGATGTGCAATTTGCTACGCTTTTTTGCGAGCCATCGGGATCTACACCGCTGTTCTCGCAAAAAAGACTCCGCAAACCGCACATCACCTGCTAACCTCGCCGTTCTCCCCCAGCGGAACTACGCATACTACTGAAAACACTTCGCCTGCTTGAACCGATAGAGTTCCGCCTATGGAAATTATGCGGTGGCGCAGATTTCTCAGACCATTGCCTAAAGTTCCCGTGGAACCTCCCGCACCGTTGTTTTCTATGCAAAATCTTACGATATGTTGCGTCACGTCGAGCGTTACATTTACATAGCTCGCACGGGAGTGTCGTGATACATTTGTCAGGCTCTCGTTGAGACAGGCTTCAAGCATAGTCCATATATAAATAGGAATTTTCGAGGTATCTCCGTAGATTTTAAAGTTCACAGGGCAAACGGGAAATCTGTTACAAGTTTCAAGTAATTGCTCTACGCCGAGTGGCGTTACGGTTTGCAGGTTGTGCGCTGTCTCTCGTATTTTATCCACGCCATTTTCAAGTCTCGCTAGGGCTGCGTCGTACAGCTCTAACACGTCAGAATCTTCTCCGCTTAGTAAATCACGCAGTGTTTGCAGTGAGATATATGCCGCCACGATTTCATGCCCTGCGTTGTCGTGGATATCTCGTGCAATCCTTGCACGCTCTGAGATTGCCGTCATTCGCTCTACTTGCGGCAGCGTAGATAATAGGTCTGTTTGCGTTTCTTTAAGCTGATAATACTTGTCTGCTTGTGCGTCACGCAGAGTAAACATCTGTGCCTGTGCTTGCTCCCATAGAGCCAAAAACAACCCGCACACAGCACCTAAAATCATCAGAAGTGCAAAGGGTAAACTTAAATATTCAATGGTGTAAGCGATATAAAATGAAACCATTGCAGCTATCAATATAGGGTAAAAACGTCGGTACATTCCCTGAAAAATAACTAACACCAAGGCATATGACGCATAGCTCCACATCGGCATCATAAACAGGCATAAAGCTCCATCTATCAGCACTGTTGCACTCAGCTTGGGAAAACGCCAACGGAGCAGAGACAAAAGAGCTGAGGATAAAAGCAGGAAAAAGCCGGTCAGTTCGTTCTCTCCAAGCCAGAGAGCGAACATCAGGGCAAATCCTGCTACTAAACAAATTAAGAATGTGATTTCAGGCTTTGAATCACTCATGGGTTCCTCCGAGAACTCATATCATTCTGCGCTTTCCTCCATAGAGTAAGAAGGCAATTGAAAACATGCCCATTGCGGCGAGTCCTATCCAGTAATCTGCGCCAAATGTGCCGAGTTCCACGAGCGAGTTTATCGCTCTCATTCCCCAGTAGGCGGGGAATATTGCGCCAACATATTGCATGGCTGCGGGGAAAATCTCCAGTGGTATAAGTGCTCCGCTTAGGGCAACACCGAATGTGATAATTGCGCTGTATGATGAGAAGCTACTGCTTTTGCTTTTAAATAGACAGTTCCATGCAAAGCTAAGTGTCACCGATGCTATCGTAAAGATAGTATAGCAGAGGAATAAGCCGAGCGCAAGAGTCAAGCTCCAGTCATATAAAATCGCACCGAGTACCGAAATAAGTGTAACTTGCACTGTCAAAGGCACCATGTAGGCGAGGAGATTTTGTGTCAGATACGTTCTCATGGAAACCGGAGCCGCCATAATGCGTGTGATTGCTCCCGACTCTCTGTCATTGAGAGTGCCTTGCGACATAAGGAATGCACCACCCCAGATGAGAAAAATCAAGAGTCCAAACCCTGAGAGCATTTCTTCGCCTGTCCAAAGAGGTCTAATCAGAATGAGTGCAATAGGTGCAAGGCAGTTGAGTATCAGTGACATTGGATGCCTGAGACCTTTTAGCAGTGCGAAGCGAAAAATAGTCATTGTCATATCTTCTTTTTCCTTCCTACTATAAGCATTACAATGGCGAGTACCAAGACTATAGCCGCAAGGATTCCGATATTAAATATATCCTGTCCTTCTCTCATAGGCAGACCCATAAGGGCAATTTCACGCAGAGAGCCTGAGTAGGTTATTGCACGGTTGCCCAGAGAAAGAGGTGTGCCGTATGTCATTAAAAATCTTGATACTGCATTGTCGCCGAGTGGTACAAACAAGAATCCACTCAAAATGAACTGACCGAACGAAATAATGTATATCAAAGCATTTGCTGTGCCGGATTTTTTTACCAGCAAGAAAATAATCATGTACAGAAGAGTTGCAATCATTGAAACAAGGAGTAATACTACCGCCAGAATAAAGAAGTTTCCTACATATGCATTTAGGAATAGAACTCCAACAGCTACAATAATTACACCAAGCAATATTGTGAACAACCAGTTTGCCACAAACGCAGGAACTACAAATGAAAGTACCGATAGAGGTGCCGCACGAAGTCTCCAGTTCATTTCACCTCTGATGTCAGGGTAGAGGTAGGTGAGTAGTGTGCTACCTGCAAAAAATTGGAATCCCAGCATCATTATAGGAAGCGTAAATGTGGCTTGCAGGTTGTATCCCGGCAGAAGGTCGATGGGTCCGCCGAAAAACGCATCATCGAATAGGCTATATAATATCACTAAGCCGATTGGTATAGCAAGCAAGAGTACAACTTCTGACCATTTTCTAAAAAATCGCTTTAGATAATGTGTAAATATCATTCCGAAGTTATTCATAGTTACATTTCCCCCTTATCACGCAGGCATTTGCCCGTCAGAGTCAAGAACACGTTTTCGAGATTGGGCTTTTCTTCCGAGAATGCGCCTACACCGCCGTGTCTTTGCGCAATTTCCATGATTCTGCTCACATTTCCGCTGTCGCTTGCAGATGTGATGACATATTCACTTCCGTTTACATCAACGCTTTTCACCCCTGCGATTTCTTTTAGCTCTGCTGTCAGTGAGTCAGATGGCTGCAAGGCTGTTAGATTTACTTTTTGTTCATGCGAGATACGCCCGACCAATTCATCTAATGTACCTTCAGCAATAACACGTCCTAAGTCCATGATGGAGATACGATCGCAAATGGCTTGCACTTCTTCCATGTAGTGTGTGGTGTAAATAACGGTTGTGCCATTTTTTGCAATTTCTTTGACAGATTCCAGGATGTGGTTTCGAGATTGCGGATCGATTCCAACTGTTGGCTCGTCCATGATTACGAGCTTAGGCTTGTGGACGAGTGCGCAAGCGATGTTTAGCCGTCTTTGCATTCCGCCTGAGAAAGTTCCGGGCCTTTTTTTCGCGCGGTCTGTCAGTCCAACAAATTCGAGCATCTCTTTCACGTTTGCATTCAGTTCTTCTCCGCGCAGACCGTAAAGACCACCAAAGTAACGAAGGTTTTCTACCGCTGTGAGGTCGGAAAACACGGTTATCTCCTGTGTGACCAGTCCAAGCTCACGTCTTGCCTTTAGGTTCTTAATGCTCTGCTTTTGCCCCAGAACATTTGTGTCACCCGAATCAGCATCAAGCAGTCCGCAGAGAATACGAATTGCAGTAGTCTTACCTGCACCGTTCGGACCGAGCAGTCCAAGGATTTCACCCTCTATCACATTTAAGTTCAAGTGGTCAAGAGCAAGTGTATCCCCAAAGCGCTTTACAATGTTTGTCATAGTAGCTATCATTTTTGTTCCTCCGATTTGTTTATTTTTTTGTTTTGATGATGCAATTATATCAGGGCATAAAAAAACTGAATAGTGACATTTGTCACTGTTTTTGAGTTTTTGTGATATTTTTTTGAGATTGTCAGAAAAGTGTTGACAAGTTATTTGCCACATGTTACCATACATGCACAATGTATGTTTCGGAATATCGCAAGATTTATGTACTCACTTGGAATGGAGTGCCCATTATGCCCAGAAATAAATATCCTGAAGAGACAAAAGCAAAAATTATTGATGCCGGACTTCGGGCGTTTCAAGAAAAAGGTTACGAAGCGACCACCATACTTGATATTGTTGCAAACATGGGTGGGCTAACTCGCGGTGCGTTTTATCACCACTTTAAGTCTAAAGAAGAAGTGTTCGCCGCTATTTGTGAAAACATTTTTGAAAACAACAATCCTTTTTTGGCAGTCCTCACGAAAAAAAATCTAACGGGCATGGAGAAACTGCGAAAAGCAATGAAACTAAACATGTCCACGCAACAGACAGATTTCGAAGTTTTAAACTCCGCCGGCGACGAGCTTTTCAAAAGTCCTCTTTTTTTCAAATGGATAATAGATTTTAATGCTTCTTTGAGCCACAAATATGTTGAACCAATTATCAAAGAAGGCATAGCAGACGGTTCAATAAAGGAGCAGGACCCCAGAATTTTGGCGGAACTTTTCACAGTTATGTTCAGTTTTTGGATAAGCCCCGTCATTTTCTCAGGTGACGCAGAATATATTGAAAAAAAATCCATAGCGGCGTTTACGATTTTGGAGCAGTTTGGACTGACCCTATACGATGAGGAAATGGAAGAACTGGGGCAGTCATGGATTGAAGATAATATGGTCGATGCGCATATATAATGGGTGACTTTTTGCTGAAATAACAATGACAAAACACCCGGCCCTGCGGGGCCACCCTCTTTTCTAAAGAGGGTGCCGCCCGCAGGCGGCGGGTGTTTTGATAAATAAGGAATTTTTTACCACAATACATACATTCATCATGTATAAGGACATAAGGAGAACAATATGGAAAAAATTATCGAAGTGAAAGGCCTAAAAAAGTCTTTCAAGCATGAGGTCCTGAAAGGCGTGGACTTTCATGTTTACAAAGGCAAGATTTTTGCCCTGCTGGGTTCAAACGGAGCCGGCAAGACCACCTGCATCAGAATCTTATCCACTCTGACAAAAGCAGACAGCGGAACAGCTACAATATGCGGATACAATGTATTTACACAAGCTGACGATGTTCGAGGGTGCATAAGTCTCACAGGGCAATATGCCGCTGTTGATGAAATTCTCACGGGGCGGGAAAATCTGCATTTAATCGGCGAACTGAAACGCCTGCCCGACTTTCGCAAGCAAACGGACGAACTCCTCTCGCTCATCAACCTTGAAGATGACGCCGACAGACGAGTTGCCGAATATTCAGGCGGTATGCGCCGCAGGCTTGACATCGCAATGAGCCTTTTGGGTAGCCCTAAAGTGATTTTCCTTGACGAACCAACCACGGGGCTTGACCCCCAAAACCGCATTGCCATGTGGGATATGATTGCAAATCTCGCCGAAAGTGGTATAACAATTATGCTCACGACTCAGTATTTAGAGGAAGCGGAAAACCTGGCTGACCATATCGCAATTTTGCACGACGGCGTAATAACCGCCGAAGGTTCGCCCGAGGAACTAAAAAAGATACTCCCGATTGGTGAAGTATCACTCGAATTTATAAGTTCTGCCGATGCAGAGAAGGCAAAGGTTTTGCTTGAAGGTTATAAAATAAAAGCAGGGCGAAAAGTCATTGATATCTCAACAGACGGAAGTGCCATTCAGCTCGAAGATATTTTGAGCCGAATAAATAAAAACGGTATACCCATTTCACATGTTACGCAGAAACAGCCATCTCTTGAAGATGCATTTTTAACTTTAATTGGAGAAAAAGGGGGCAAAAACCATGAGTAGAACAATTTCTGATTCATACATAATGTTCAAGCGATGCTTTATCAAAGCATCAAGAAGTCCCGAGGCAATGACTATGGCACTGGTTGTACCGTTCGTCATGATGGTGCTGTTTGGCTTTGTATTCGGCGGGATAGTTGATATTGAGGGTTTCAGCTATATCAACTTCATCGTGCCTGCAATTATTTTGCAATGTATATGCAACTCGTCGACCGCGACTGCTTTAAGCGTTCACGACGATATGTCAAAAGGGATTATCGACCGTTTCCGCTCCATGCAGATAGCGAAATCTGCGTTTATTTCAGGTCATGTGTGGATGTCGGTAATCCACAGTGTTGTTATCGCGGTTGCTACTTTTGGCGCGGCTTTTGTTGTTGGTTTCAGACCGACTGCAGGGTTTATGGAATGGTTGGCTGTTGCAGGCATTTTACTGCTGTTTATCATTGCAATAACCTGGCTTGTTGTGATAATAGGGCTTATTTCAAAAGACGCTGAGGCCATCAGCGGTGCTAATTTCCTGATTGTCATTTTCGTATTTCTAAGCTCCGCATTCGCTCCACCTGAAACATTGCCCACAGTTTTGAGGGTTTTTGCACAGCACCAACCAATGACCCCTGTGATTGACTCTCTGCGCGGGCTCATGCTCGGAACGCCTCTCGGCAATGAGATCATAATTGCACTCGCTTGGTGTATTGGGTTAATAGTTGTTGGCTTTGCTCTTGCGGTGCATATCTATAAACGCAAGCTCACGAAATGAGTAGGGTTAGTTGTCGCATGTGCCAAACTCCATTTCTTGACATCGTAGCATTACTGTGATACGATATGTAGCACAGTAAAAGAAAAAAATGAGGGAGGATTTTATTATTATGTATAATGTACATGTGCGTCCGGTGCGAGATTTGAGAAACAATTATCCTGAACTTGTTCGCATAATAAAAGAGCAAGACCAAGTTATAATAACTAACAATGGCAAGGGCGAAGCCGTGCTCATCGACATAGACGAATATGCCGAGTTTGAGGAATATGCTCACAGGAGATACATTGCGGCAAAACTTGCTGAAGCAGAGGCGGAAGCAGCTGCGGACTCAACTCGCATATCACATGAAGATTTTTGGCAGGAATTTGGATTATGAAATATGCGATTAAATACATCAAATCTGCAAAAGTTGACATTGCTGAAATCAAAAGTAATCTCTCGCAATATTATCCGTCTACACCACTGAAGTTCCTCAAGACTTTGAAAGAAAGCATTGAGGTTTTGGGTGATAATCCTTTGACATATCCGGTGTATGAGTGGCATACGGCATGTCGAAAAATGCCTGTGCGTAACTATGTAGTGTTTTACAAAGTTTTTGAAGACACACAAACTGTTGAAATTCATCGTGTTCTCTATGGAAAGAGGAATGTAAAAGAGGTTTTGGGAGAGTCGTCGTGATAATGTTCAGCTAAGTCGCCGCACTCTTATACTTCCCAAACTTCTTCACCACCCAGCATATGGCAACTGCAATCGGAAACGCTGCCCATGATGCTATCCAGAAGTCAAAAATCACACCAACCGCCATGAGAACAACCGAGAACGCATAGTACAAAATATCAAAAACCGAGTCGATGGTTTTATCAAATTCACGAATACAGCCCACCAGTTAAAATGCACAAATGACAAGCCATGACAAAGGAAACGCAATCCAAACCCCTGTTATAAGCTCAGTGATAATCCCGCCTGCAAATATTAACAGCAGTAGCCACGGTATTGGGTCCGCCTCGTAATCACTGCGTTTTCTGCGTATAAACGGAAATAGAAAAATAAACAGCACCCATGTTAACGGGCCTGCCAACCACGAAATATACATAGTATCGGCAAACACCGCAAAAAACACCATAGCCGTTGTCACAGCCATATAGATGGCATCTTCGACCAGCGACTCAAAAGTATGTCTAAAGAGCGAGCCGGTGTACCCACCGGTTTTTCGCGCATCTACCGCATCTTTTATAAAAACGATTGTTGTTGTTAAAAGGAAAAGTAAAGGCGACAGCGCTCGAAAATCATGAATTGTAAATGCACCGAGCCAATAATCATCACCCAAATTCGTGTCCAAGCTACCGCCGAGAATAATAATATCAAATTGGGCGTATAATATTTCAGGAACAACCAGAAGGAACGCAACAATTATGCCCGTCAAGGTAAATGCATAATCCTCAAATCCCCATTTTTCTTTCTTCTTTTCTTCTGCATTTTCTATCACAATCTCACCTCAATTCACACGATATATTATCACTTTAGTGCTATGCAGTCAAGCGATAGTGAAACTACTTAAATAATCCAAGCAGGTACAAACCAATTCTTAGAATCAATTGGTATAATATCGGCAGACATACAGATAACTGCACCTGAGCCTATCGTGGTTTTAAGATGAGCTGTGCCAGCAAACACATCTTCCTCACTCGGCTCTTTCTCTATTGGGCGCAAAACAGAAAAGTTTTTGACAGCATTCTTCGGTGCTGCTCTTTTCTTTATTTCAACAGGATTGACCGTTGCACCGGTATGAATGATAATGTCAATTTCTTTTTTGTTACTATCACGGTAGTAATAGAGGGGTGGGCGTTTACCGTTATTGATGTAACTCTTATATATCTCAGACACTACCCATGTTTCAAAAAATGAGCCGTCCATCGCACCCCGCTCCAACACTTCTGCACTTGGCCATCGGGTCACATATGAGCATAATCCTGTATCCAGAAAGTACATCCTCGGAGCCTTAATTACGCGTTTTAATGCGTTATTTGAAAATGGCGGTATTAAAGCTACAAGCCCCGACGATACCAAAATAGACAGCCATTGTTTTGCTGTTGGCGCAGAAATCCCTGCCTCGCTTGCCAATGCATCATAATTTACATTAGTTGCAGTGCGTGCGGCAACAATACCTATAAAGTTTAGGAAACTTAGTTCGTCTGCAACCTGCGACAGATCTTTGATGTCCCTGCTAATGTACGTTTCCAGGTATGACTCATAATATTCGTCACGATTTACATTGGGAGATTCATACAGTCGAGGCATAGCCCCTCGGAATATGCGGGCAAATAACTCACTAATATTTACCGAATTAACTTTGCCCATTCTCGCTATCAATTCTTGTGGCTCCACCGCAAATGGTGGGAAGTGTTTGCAGAGAATCTCGCTGTTAGACAATCCCAACATTCGCACCACGCCAACCCTGCCCGCTAATGATTCCGTTACCCGATTCATCATATGGAAGGTCTGCGAGCCAGTTAGCCAGAAATCGCCGTTGTTTTTTTTTGAATCTACGTAAACCTTGATATAGTCAAATAATTCCGGAGCATACTGCACCTCGTCTATCAGTACAGGTGGTGAATATCGTTGTAAGAACAATTCCGGTTCACTCTTTGCAAGCACCCTTATGGTAGGTGCGTCCAGGGAAACTACCTTACGATTATCCCCTGCCATTTTATTCAGTAACGTGGTCTTTCCCACTTGCCTGGGACCTGTAAGCAGTAGTACAGGAAAGGATTCACTTATACTTCTTAAAGTTTTTTCTATTGTGCGTTCATAATACATATCTTCACCTCATTTATGCAAATCCAAGCTCGGGCTTTATATTAGCATATATTTTCATTGTGGTCAATCTCCAATTAGATAAGAACGGATGATCTAAATTTCACTATTTCATATTTTCCCATGGCGTGGTATACTCGTTTATAGTACATGCGGAGGTACATAAATTTGAAATATCAGCTTGAAACTATTCCCGTGTGGGATGCTTTTGAAAAACAAGGCGAATGTCCCCTTTGCGATTTGCAGGATGCATCGGATGCAAGCTATGTTGAAGCTTCACTCGGAGGTGCTGTTGTGGAATCGGATTACCGTATCGAGAGCAATGAAAAAGGATATTGCTCAAGGCATCTTGTAAAACTCTATGAGCACAGACCACGGCTTGGTCTTGCATATATTTTACATACACATTTGGCTGAGACTACAAAGGTTATAGATTCTGCCATGAAGCCACTGGCAAGTTCTTCAAAAAGCGGCAAAGGGCTGTTTTCCCGTATTCTCAGCGATGGCAAAGATGATGGTGACTCCGCCTCACCGCAGTCATCCTCCGAAAAAGCTATCCGAAAACGCACTGAAACATGTGTCCTTTGCGAAAAAACAGACACAGCAATGAAACGATATATCTACACGGTTTTCCATCTGTTCAAAACAGACGAAGAGTTTCGCGATATTTTTTGTACCTCCAAAGGCTTTTGTGTGCCGCATCTTGTTGATATCCTCGATATGGGCACTAAGCATCTTTCAGGTCAATCTAAAACTGACTTTTTCACAGAGCTGACACGCCTGCAATCGGAAAACTTCACCCGCTTAGGCGATGAGCTCCAATGGTTCACAAAGAAGCACGACTACCGCTATAAAGATGAAGATTGGAAAACCTCCCGCGATGCACTTCCAAGGGTTATAAATAAGCTAAGGGGTAACACAGTGCCTCCGGATAAGAACAACAATGAGTAGTTTTAACAAACAAGTCTACGAAATCGTTGAGAGCATACCCCTTGGCATGGTTGTTTCATATGGTCAAATTGCCCGAATGTTGGGCAATCCCCGTGCGGCACGTGAAGTCGGATGGGCTATGAGAGTTTGCCCGGAGCATCTGCCGTGGCAAAGGGTTGTTAAAATCGACGGAACTATAGCAGGCGGCGGGTACGCCGAAATCCGTAGGAAAAAACTTGAGGAAGAAGGCGTAATATTTTTACCCGACGGACGCGTAGATATGAAAAAATGCGGCATTGGTGTTGACAACTCAGAAATTTAAAATTATCTCTTGACCTTTCCCCCACGGAATGGTTTATTCTTGTTTTTAGAGGAGGGGTGTACCATGCAAAGAATCGGTGAAGTGGCAAAAACATACGGCATTTCCAACCGCACGTTGCGGTATTGGGAAGATGTGGGCGTGTTGAAAAGCACAAGGGCAGAGAATGGCTACAGATACTATGACAATGAAAATGTAGCACGAATTAGCCAAATCGTCCTATTGCGAAAACTCAAAATGCCTATTGCTGACATTGAGCAAATTTTCATTGCTGATAGTTACGATGTGGCTATAGACACATTGACAAGCTACCTTGCAAACTTGAAACATCATACCGCTGTGTATAATTCGCTTGCTATCATTGTTGAAAATCTTCTGGTGAGAATCAAGAAAAGCCGAAACCTTGAAGAAATGTTTTTGCACCTTGAAACACAAAGCGAAGCTATCACCGTGGGGCATGAGTTAGCACCCCAAACTAAACTCTCTGAAAGGACTGTAATTGTGGAACATCTAAAAAATACTGAGCAACTGAAAAACGTGAGGATAGTAGAACTTCCCCCAATGACGATTGCAACATACTGTGTCCTAAGTGAAACGCCGGAGGCAGACTGCGCAAAAGTGTTTGATAAGTTTGTGCTTGACAATAACCTACACAAACGAAGCGGACACCGCTACTTTGGGTTTAATAATCCGGACCCTTCCGAAGACAGCCCAATTTATGGGTATGAATTATGGGTTACGATTCCCGAAGATTTTGAGTTGTCTGCCCCATTTGTCAAAAAGCAGTTCGACGGTGGTATGTATGCCTCAGTTTCGGCACAGATGAACGAAATAGGCGAACGCTGGGAATCACTTTATGAGTGGTCTACCCAAAGCGAGAGATACGAAGGCGAATTTTCCCTTCAATGGTTTGAAGAACAAGTGATGGACTTTGAAACATTCATGTCGGAGCAAATACCCGACAGCGAAAAGCAACTGGATCTACTGCTTCCCATCAAAATAAAAAAATAATCAGGTATCAGGCCGCCCTCTCGCCCACCCTAGTGCGTAATAACCTAGATTTTGAGTAGCAATAGAGCAGTCCCCTAGTGTGTGCGGGATTCTCTATGTTTTAGTGCAACTGACTCTGCGGGACAAAGCGCACTAAAATATCGCACTTCCCCTTGCTAACTCCCACTTGCCATGTTATACTCGTTTACAGTAAGATTAATGCACGAAACACTCAGGAAAGGAACGGTATGTCATGGCAGAAAACACCATGTTTGCACTTGTCAAAGCAGAGCCAAAAGCAGGGCTCACGCTCAAAGAAGTACCCATTCCGCAGACAAATCCCGGAGAAGTGAAAATCAAAGTGTTAAAATCAGCCATTTGCGGCACGGATTTGCACATCTATAACTGGGATGAGTGGAGTCAGCGCACCATCAAAGTACCGCAAATTATCGGGCATGAATTTGTCGGTGAAATCGTAGAACTCGGCGGTGGTGTCACACAGTATAGCCTCGGTGACATCGTATCGGGCGAAGGGCATATTATATGTAAAACCTGCCGTAATTGCATGGCAGGGCGGCTTCATCTGTGTAAAAACACAATCGGAGTCGGCGTAAACAGAGACGGCTGTTTTGCGCAGTATCTCGTCATACCTGCGGAGAACGTAGTACGCTTGGCACCCGGCATAGATCTAGATATCGCCTCTTGCTTTGACGCTTTGGGCAACGCCGTTCACACTGCGCTGAAGTTCGACCTCACGGGCGAAGATGTACTCATAACAGGCGCAGGACCTATAGGCATAATGGCAGGCATAATCTGCCGTCATATCGGTGCGAAAAAAATAGCCATCACCGACCTCAACCCCTATCGCCTTGAACTTGCAAAAAACGCAGTTCCTGATGCATATGTGGTCAATCCGAGTGAGATATCTTTGCCCGATTTGATGAAAAAAATGGACATGACGGAAGGGTTTGATATTGGACTTGAAATGTCAGGAAGCCCTCGCGCATTTGCCGATATGGTTGATAGCATGGGCAACGGCGGTAAAATTGCCCTACTTGGAATTCTCAGCGGAAAAACCGATATCAACTGGGACAAAGTAGTCTTTGGTGGCTTGACAATTCAAGGAATTTATGGACGCGAAATGTTTGACACATGGTACAAAATGATGTCAATGCTTCAAACAGGACTTGATGTAAGCAAAATCATAACTCACAGATTTGATTTTAAAGATTTTGAAAAAGGCTTTGAAGTAATGCAAAGCGGTGAATCAGGCAAGGTTGTATTAAATTGGGCATAACACATAGCTTATAACTGCACAATGTAAGCAGATGATGTGCAGTTTGTGGAGTCTTTTTTGCGAGAACAGCGGTGTAGATCCCGATGGCTCGCAAAAAAGCGGAACAAATTGCATGTCATCTGCGAGAGCCTTGCACCAGCACACCATCTGCCGGATTGGTGGATAACTTTTAATATAGGAGGACTAAATGGATAAAAATGCACTTAATATTTTCGCACAAACTGTGGAGGATATAAAATCCAAAGGCACATATAAAACCGAACGGGTGCTTGTAACTCCGCAGTCAGCAAGCATTGGCACGACAGAAGTTTCAAATGTGATAAACATGTGTGCCAACAATTACCTTGGACTTAGTAGCGACCCTGATGTCATAACTGTCGCAAAAGCGAGCTATGACAAGTGGGGTTATGGGCTTTCGTCCGTGCGCTTTATTTGCGGAACACAAGAGGTTCACAAAGAGCTTGAAGCGGCGATTTCGAGCTTTCTTGAAATGGACGACACAATACTCTACTCCTCATGTTTTGATGCCAACACAGGACTGTTTGAAACCTTGCTCGGTGAGCAAGATGCAATTTTATCTGATGAACTCAACCATGCCAGTATCATAGACGGCGTGCGCCTTTGTAAAGCGAAGAGATTTCGGTATAAAAATAATAATATGGATGACCTTGAACGCTGTCTTAAAGAAGCATCCGAGGCACGCATTAAACTCATCGTCACAGATGGTGTTTTTTCAATGGACGGCACTATTGCAAACCTGGAAACTATCTGCGATTTGGCGGATAAATACACCGCACTCGTGATGGTAGATGACAGCCACTCCGTAGGCTTTGTCGGCAAAACAGGCAGAGGGACGCATGAGCACTCCGGAGTCAAGGGCAGAGTGGATATTATTACAGGCACACTGGGCAAGGCTCTGGGTGGTGCTTCCGGCGGATACACATCTGCGAGGCGCGAAATAATTGAGCTCCTGCGTCAACGAAGCCGACCATATCTCTTTTCCAACACCCTCGCCCCCGCTATTGCTTCCGGTTCTCTGAAAGTGTTTAGAATGCTCAGTCAAGACACATCAAGGCGCGACAGGCTCGAAGAAAACACTATGTTTTACAGGAGCAAACTCTCTGAGCTTGGGCTAAACGTGATAGACAGCACCCACCCGATTGTCGCAATCATGTTCGGAGATGCCGCACTCACAGGCAAAATTGCCGCGCGAATGCTGGAGCTCGGTGTCTATGTCGTAGGCTTCAGTTACCCCGTAGTCCCCGAGGGCAAAGCCCGCATACGCACTCAGGTTTCTGCCGCACACACCAAAGAAGATTTAGAATTTGTAATTAAACAGTTTGCAAAAGTCAAGGAAGAATTTTCACTATAGACGTTATTTCAACACACATTTAAATAGGAGGAACAATACATGCTACAAGATTTGCTCAGTGAGCATAAGGGCAGCTTTAAGGATTATACCGAGCTGCGAGCGCAAGTGAACACCTCCGGCAGAGTTACATTGCTTGCCGGGAACATGGTGTCAAATGCACAAACTTCAGGCGGAGGTGTCTCCGCACGCGTTTACAAAGGAGGAACATTCGGCTTTGCATCCGGCGCCGAATATTCAACCGAAAGTGTAAAAAACATACTCTCAGCGGCGACTGAAAATGCACTTTTCATGGATACTCACGTCAAAAAGGCTCTGCCTCCCCTACCCACACTCGCAGCCGATAATTTCGGCTTAAAACTCAAGCCCGGAAACGAAGCTCCGCAAAGTGTACTAATTGACTTTGCAAAAGAACTCGACAGTATGATTGAAAAGAAATACAAAAAACTGACAAGCCGCACAGTTGTCGCAGACTATCTCGGCATTGAAAAAATGCTTGTTGTCAGCGACGGCGCAAATAGCCATTCGTTTCAACCTCGCAGTACTGTCTACGTGTTTATGACTGCTGAGACAGACGACGGTGTTCCTGTTGAACTTTATCAGCCGTTTAGTGCGCTTGGGCAATTTGATACACTCTATCCCGACCCGAAAAATCTTGAGGAACAAATGGACAAACTATATGAGCAACTAATGCAAAAACGTGAAGCAGTTTACTCAAATGCAGGGCTTGTCAAGTGCATCATGCATCCTGACCTTGCAGGAATCCTGGCACACGAAGCAGTCGGTCATACAGTAGAGGCGGATCTCGTCCTCGGTGGCAGTGTTGCCGCACATAATGTGAACAAGCAAGTAGCGAGCGAACTTGTCTCCATGGTTGACTTTGCACACACAGCACTCGGCAAGCCTGCCCCACTTCCCGTCTATGTTGACGACGAAGGTGTAGTCGCTGAAGATGCCGTTCTCATCGAAAATGGAATCTTAAAATCATTTATGCATAACCGTGAGTCGGCAAGACACTTTGATGTTAAGCCACAAGGCAATGCAAGGGCTTTCGAGTTTACCGATGAGCCGCTTATTCGCATGAGAAACACAGCAATTTTGCCCGGCAAAAGCAAACTTGATGATATGATAGCCAGCATAGACGATGGTTATTACTTGGTTAAAACAGGCAATGGACAGGCTGACACTACAGGCGAATTCATGTTCTCTGTTGAACTTGGTTATGAAATCAAAAACGGCAAGCTGGGTAAGGCAATCCGCGAGACAACAATCTCAGGTGTGGCTTTTGAAATGCTCAAAACCGTTGATATGGTTTCAGATGATATGCTTTGGACATGCAGTGGTTTCTGTGGCAAAAAACAAGCCATGACAACAGGCATGGGTGGTCCTGCACTCCGCTGTGAAGTTAATATAGGGGGTCGATAATTATGACAAAAACAAGACAAGAACTCGCTCTGTACGCGCTTGAATCACTGAAAAAAGCAGGTGCCGACAAGGCAGCTTGCACAGTGACTCGCGGCAGAAAAGAAGAATTTAATATAGAAGCAAACAAGTTTTCTCTGCTTCGCACTTTGTTTAACGATGAACTCAGCCTTAAAGCCATCATAGGTGGCAGAAAGGGTGTTGTATCTGTCAATAAACTTGACAAAGACTCCATCGACAAAGCTGTTGAGGATTGCGTTACACTAGCAAACTCCGCAACTCCCGATGAAGCTGAGGATATCGCCCCAAAAGCAGAAAATAAGGATTACAGCAGAAATATCGGCGGCTCTGATATGGCAAAACTTTTCACTCGGACAAAGGAATATCTTGAGCAAGTGCAGGATGAGTTTCCGAAAATTGTCTTGGAAAGCATGGCTTCCGAGTTTACCGCATCTGAGTCTACATATGTCAACAGCAACGGTGTTGAGTTTAATGATGAGCAAGAGTGCTATTCATACGGTCCCATGTTTTCAGCTAAAGACGGCGAAAAAGCATCGTCTTTCAACTACACCGGCGCTTCTCTGACTGCGCTTGATAAACCCTTCATGGACATTGGGCTAATGCGTACATTACTTGATGAATCTGTGCGCTCACTCGACACATGCATGATAGAAGAAAAGTTCGTCGGAAAAGTTATAGTAACTCCCACCTATGATGTAGTCTGGGAGACTATTCTAGATGCTTTTTTATCCAACAGAGCTTTAATTGAAGGCACCAGCCGCTGGAAAGACTCACTTGGGAAAAAGGTTGCAGATTCTAAACTCACCATGCGCCTATCTCCTTTTCACCCAAGCATTGTCGGGGGTGAACGCTTTACACCCGATGGCTTTGAGGCTCAAAACACCGACCTCATCTGTGATGGAATCCTAAAATCGTTCGCTCTGTCACTCTACGGAGCAAATAAGACCGGAAAACCCCGTGCGCTCTGCTCGCCTGAATCTTACGAGATAGCTGCCGGCGATACTCCGCTCGCCGATATGATTAAGAGCGTTGACAAAGGCATTTTGCTCGGACGTTTTTCAGGCGCTTCCCCCGGTCCCAGCGGTGATATCTCAGGCGTTGCAAAAAATAGTTTCCTAATAGAAAATGGTGTAGTCACCGATGCCATATCTGAGACGATGATTAGCTTTAACGTGGTAGATGTTATCAGCAATATACTTGCGATTTCAAAAGAACGCAACGAAACCGGCTCTTCCATTCGCCCATGGGCACTATTCGATGGTGTGACAGTCTCAGGGAAATAAAATAGTTGTAGGAGCGACCGGCCGCAGTCACCCCTACGTTAAGAAAATCGGCCGTTGATAAGACGACCGATTTTTTTATCCTTCTCACCGTACCTGCTCAGTGTCTCCGCAGATGATGAGCAGTTTGCCCCGGTTTTTCGGGAGCCATCGGGATCTACACCGCTGTTCTCCCGAAAAACCGGGGCAAACTGCCCATCATCTGCTAGCCCTGTGAATAGTTACCTCTCACCATGTTTTCGACTGTATCTCTGCTTATATCCCCTTCCATCGGACCGAATGCGGCGGTGTTCAGTGCAGCGGCTGCGGAAGCGATTTTGGCGGCATCGGAAATACTCTTCTCATCCAAAAGTCCGCACAAGAAAGCCGCATCAAAGCAATCACCTGCCCCTGTGGGATCCTTAACTTCAACCTGATATACTCCAAGCGAAACCTCGCTGTCGCGAGTAAATACGACACAACCGTCAGAACCTTTTTTAAGTGCAATCACTTCAAGCGTGGGGTTTTCAAAACAACATTTTACGGCTTCCTCAACAGTCTCTTTTCCGCTAATGCTCAGAAGCTCGGCGACACCGGGAAGAAACACGCTGCAATTTTGCATCACATCATTTACAAGCTTTAGTGTGAGATCATCTTTTAAGAGTTCCGGGCGAATATTCGGATCAAAAGAAATTTTTGCACCTCTGCCAATTAATGCGTGCATAAGCTTAACAATTTCCTGTCCAAATTCTCTTTTTGCCATAAGAGAGCAGCCCATGATGTGAAAAAAGTGAACACTATCCCCTAAACTACTTACATCGGGGGCTTTTGGTCTTGTTGCCGGTGTGTCGGGAAAGTGATATAAAAATCGACGTGAGCCATCACTAAAATACGTCACAAACGCAACACCTGTAGTTCCATCGTCATACTGCTTGATATGAGTGCAGTCAACACCGTCCCGCTTGAGCCTATCAATCAGGCATTTTCCAAAATCGTCTTTGCCAACACCTCCGACAATGCCCGCACTGTGCCCCAATCTTGCAACTGTGTCTATAAAAATCGCCGGGGCACCGCTCGGATACGGTCCGAGAAACTCTCCGGGCTTATCTAAAGACGCATCAAGCTCCGGTCTCATAACTTCACACAACAGTTCACCCATAGTCCAAACTTTCGCCACTGTAACATACCTCCTGCTTATTATTCACAATATCTTATCACATATATCACATATATGTTAATTATTTTACCAAAAAAGGTTGCTTTTTACAAACTATTTATGTATAATCTTCACATCTTACTAGTTGATAGTAAGAATTATACGGCATAGTACTAACCTATGTCAATTGTTGGAGGTTTTTAATGAAAAAGGCTTTATTACTGATTTTATGCATTGCACTTGCAACAGTATTTCTTGTTGCGTGCGCAGACGGCGCGGCGGGTGACGACACTTGGACAATCGGAATCACATTGCAAAACTATGAAAATCCCTATTGGGCAGGCGTGTTCGGACACGTCGAAAACATCCTGACAGAGAGAGGCATAAACTTCACAATCCTTGATTCACAAGACAGCGCAGCCACTCAAATCAGCCAAATCGAAGGGTTCATCACAGCAGGTGTTGACCTTATCATGGTTCATCCCTCTGATCCTGTGGCAATTGAAGACGTTGCCGGAAGAGCAATGGAAGCAGGCATTCTCTTTATGAGTTGGGATGATGTTATGACAAACTCAGATCTAAACTGGGTACTGGACAACGAAGTTTTAGGGCGCGAAATTGGAACAGCTGCCGCTAACTTCATAAATCAGCACTACACAGAAGATAATCCTGCACAAGTAGCTATCATGAATTTCCCAATGACACCGATTCTTCTGGACCGTGAAAACGGAATAGTAGGAGCTCTTGAAGACATCGCCGGCGGCAGATTTGAAATTGTTGCACGTCAACCTGCACTAGATGCCGCAACAGCACAATCCAATATGGAGACAATCTTATCAGCTCATCCTGATGTAACAATCGTAGCAAGTATTGGTGCGGGCGGTGACATCGGAGCAAATGAAGCTTTCATGCTTCACTTCGGCGGAGAAATCCCTGATAACGTAGGTATTTTCTCAGCAGATGCCACACTCCAACAACTCAACGCTATTTTAAATGGCGAGGCAACACGCGTAACTGTCGGTTTTGAAGGTTCAAGCCTACGAACAGCGCAAGCCGTTGTTGAAGTATACGTAGGTCTGTTAAGCGGCGATAACATGCCAAGAAACATGCTACGCGTCAAAACCCCAATGGATATAAATAATGCAGCAGAGTATATCGCTGACTACGACTAATCATATGTAAATTTTGAATAACTATTCACCAGTCTGGCAGAAGATGGGCAGTTTGCACTGGTTTTTCGGGAGAACAGCGGTGTATATCCCGATGGTTCCCGAAAAATCAGGATAAGTTGCTCATCATCTGCGAAAGTGGTGAACAGTTTCAATTTTGAAAGGTTGATTTAGTTATGAGTGAAAAATATGTTTTAGAACTAAAAAACATAAAGAAAGTTTATCCCGGTGTTGTTGCTCTGAGCGACGTTTCACTTCAGGTCAAAGAGGGAGAAGTTCTTGCGCTGATTGGTGAAAATGGAGCGGGAAAATCTACTTTGATAAAAACATGTTCAGGAGCTGTTGTCCCCACTGAAGGGGAAATTATTGTAAATGGAAAAGTTTTTTCAAGCATGACTCCGGGGCTTGCAGCAGAAAATGGTATTGCAATTGTTTACCAAGAATTCAACAACGTTCAAGAACTGACCGTAGCAGAAAACCTATTTTTAGGTAGACCCATACGAAAAGGCTTTATGATAGATAAAGCGGCTATGGAGCGCAGAGCAGAGCAGGTATTTGAGCGTTTAAATATAAAAATAAACCCTAAAACACTGATGAAACATTTGACTGTCGGTTATCAGCAAATGGTTGAGATTGCAAAGGCTATTGAACAAAATGCGAAAATTTTAATTATGGATGAACCCTCTGCTCCTCTCACAAATGCGGAAGTTGAAAGCATGTTTTCCGTCGTTAAGCTTTTACGGGAACAGGGTGTTTCCATAATATACATATCACACCGTCTTGAAGAGATTTTTCAGCTCTCAGACAGAGTTGTGGTGCTCCGTGACGGAGAATATATCGCAACATTAAACACAAGCGAAACTGATGTAGATGAACTGATTCACTTGATGGTTGGACGCACACTCAAAGAAACATTTCCAACCAGAGGAGATTGCATCGACAAAGATGAAGTAGTGCTTGAACTTAAAAATCTGACGGGGCATGGCGACAAAGATATAAACCTCAAAGTCCACAAAGGCGAGATTCTGGGTCTTGGTGGTTTGATTGGTGCAGGACGCACCGAATTGGCTCAGATAATTTTCGGTATTGCTAAAAAGGAAAAAGGTCAAATCATCTTCAAAGGAAATGAAATCAATCCCAAAAGCCCGCGAAATTCAATTGACCTCGGTATAGCATTGGTTCCTGAAGACCGCAAGAAACATGGAGCTCTTCTTGGCATATCAATCAAAAATAACATCAACATGCCTATTTACAAGCGCATATCAACTTTAAGTGTCATCAAATCAAAAACAGAATCAGCTATTTCAAATAAGTATAAAGATGAACTACAGATAAAGACACCAAGCTTGCAACAACTTGTCAAAAATTTAAGCGGCGGAAACCAGCAAAAAGTAATTTTGGGCAAATGCTTGGCAGCCAACTCCGAGCTTATTATATTTGATGAACCAACGCGCGGAATAGATGTCGGAGCAAAGCAAGAAATCTACAAATTGATGAATGATTTGGTGGAGAACGAGGGTAAGTCGATACTTTTGATTTCTTCTGAAATGGCAGAACTTATTGGTATGTCTGACAGAATTATCGTGCTTGCTGAGGGTGAAATAACCGGAACTCTTGAAAAAAGCGAGTTCGACCAAGATACCATCATGTCTTATGCATCTGCTATAAAACACAAGGAGGTACTTACAAATGCAAACACAAACTAAACAGGATGGGAGCAACAATTTGGGTTATATGATCCAATATCAGATTAAAGATAAGGCTATATGGATTGTATTTTTAATTCTATTTATTGTTTTTGCAATCGCTCATCCAAGATTTTTACACTATAATAATCTTCTAACCATACTTTTGCAGGTTTCCATGTTTGGTATTGCCGCAGTTGGAATGACATTTATTATTTTAACGTCCGGAATTGACCTCTCTGTTGGCTCAATAATAAGCTTTGTCGGTGTTGCTTGCGCATTTCTGATGGTCAATTTAGGTGTCAACATGTGGCTTGCCATCATCATTTCCTTGGGTTTGTCAACCATCATCGGACTGCTAAACGGTGCTATGGTTGCCTTTATAGGAATTCCTGCAATTATTGCAACATTTGCAATGCAAACAGTCATACAAGGTGTTGCGCTCAGGATAAGTGGCGGCAGACCAATTTTTGGTTTTGATGATACCTTTCGTGTAATCGGGCAGGGCATGTTCCTCAATACTCCTGTTCCGGTGCCGGTAATAATAATGATTGTCTGTTTCGCCATCGGAAGCTTCATTTTGAACAAATCTTACTTTGGGCGCTACTTTTACGCAATTGGCGGCAATGAGGAGGCGTCGCTGCTGTCGGGTATTCGAATTAAACGAATAAAATGTCTTGTTTATGCTCTATCAGGATTCTTCGCAGGACTTGCAGGCATCGTTCTTCTCTCTCGAACAAATTCCGCACAGCCAACCGCAGGTTCGGGTTGGGAGTTTGACGTTATAACATGCGTTGTTTTAGGTGGTGTTTCCATCACGGGTGGTTACGGAAAAATTTCCAATGTTATCGCAGGCGTTTTCATAATAGGTATTCTTACCAACGGCATGATTCTTCTTGGCATAAGTGCATTTGATCAAATGATTGTAAGAGGAGTTGTACTTGCTGCCGCAGTGGGCTTCGATTGCGTTCAAAAGAAAAGGCAATTGGTGTAGTCTTGTTTAACGCTGTATTTCCACTATGTAGCTATGATCACCGGCTCCAACTTCATGTGTGCTCCCATTCGGTAATACGATTGTGGCGGTCGTGTTATCAGGCACATGGGCATCAAATTTAAACTTATTTTCCTCAATACTCCATGATACTGATGCCGCTCCATGAGGCGTTTCTACGGTAGCCCTTGCATAAGTCAGTCCTCCGCCCGGCCTTGGACGCATTATTATATGCTTGTACCCGGCATGAGTAGAGTGAGTATCAATTCCTGCCACAGTGCGATACAGAAACTCTCCGACTGAGCCATATGCGTAGTGATTGAATGAATTCATATTTGCACTCCACATGCTACCGTCCGGCTTAATTCCATCCCAATGCTCCCAGACTGTTGTTGCACCCTTGGTTATCTGGTAAAGCCATGATGGGTAACCTTCTTTTAAAAGTAAATTATATGCTTCGTCTAAACAGCCGTTATCAGCTAAGACTTGGCAAAAGTATGGTGTACCCAAAAACCCTGTTGTCAAATGACCATCATTTTCATCCAGCAGTTGCAGTAACCCCTTAACCGTGCGTTTTCTGTACTTCTCAGGGGTAATGTCAAATGCCAATGAGAGGATATGCGCTGTTTGTGTGTTACTGCATAAACGGCCGTTTGGAGAAAAGAACTCATTTTCATAGGCTCTCTTAATATCTGCATGTAATGAAGTATAAAGTGTCTTATCTTTAGTGTTACCAAGAATACTTGCAGTTTCTGCGAGTATTTCAGTGCATTTTGCATAATATGCAGTGGCAATCAAGTCCGTGGCAGTTGCACCAAAGTAACTGCCTTCCTTTGCGTCCAGTGCAACCCAATCGCCCAGCTGAAAATCTGTATTCCACAATACACCATCGGTCGCACGCTTGCGAATATATTCGACCCAATTTTTCATACTTTCATAGCACTCACGGAGTATTTCTTCATCACCATAGGCAAGCCAAAGTGCCCATGGACATATAACTGCGGCATCGCCCCAGCCTGAAACAGCTTCAGCATTTGCTATAATATCACCATCACTAAAATTCCCGGTCAATACATCGGGCACCACAAAAGGTACTGCCCCATTATCAAATTGTGCCGCTCTTAAGTCGCGTAGCCATTTGATGAAAAAGTCTTTCGTATCCATTAGATACGTCGATGTACGTATAAATACCTGTGCATCGCCGGTCCAACCCATCCTTTCGTCTCGTTGCGGGCAGTCGGTTGGCACGTCAACAAAATTACCTTTTAATCCCCATAAAATGTTATGATGAAGCTGATTTAAAAGCGGATTTGAACACTCGAACCAGCCTGTGCGCTTCATATCAGAATGCACTACGATTGCTTCAAAGTCACCAAGCTGTGGTTCTCCCGGCCACTCATCAATGCAGGCGTATTGGAAACCTTGAAACGTAAAGTGTGGTTCAAATATTTCTTTCTCTTTGCCGCTGAGAATATATTGTATCTCATTTCGAGCGGCACGCAAGTTTTCTGTATAAAAATTCCCATCGCTGTCAAGAACCTCAGCATGGCGCAGTTTAACGACATCACCTGCTTTTCCGCTGACAGTGAACCGCACCCAACCTGATATATTTTGCCCGAAATCCAATACCAGCTCGCCTTTAGGCGTAGTGAATAGATTTTTCGCTTTTATTACTTCTTGACGGCGAATAAGCGGTCCATCTTGTGGTGCCAGAGTATCCGGCTTACGATTTATTATTTCCACATTATCCCAGCCTGAGTCATCATATCCGGCTTCACACCAACCCTCCTTCTCTTGTCCGGCATCATATATCTCACCATGATAAAGTTCAGAAAATTGGATAGGACCTTCTGAGCACTTCCAGCATTCATCTGTAATAATCAATTCTCTGCTACCATCTGTAAGTACCAAATCAAGCTGCATAAGCAGAGCACTTTGCTTGCCGTACACATTTCGCAACCCAAGTCCATTGCGGAGACTTTTCCAACCGAGGTCGCCCTTATACCAGCCCGCTCCGAGAGTTGCACCTATCACATTATTTCCGCTTCTCAATATTGAAGTGACATCCCATGTTTGGTAAAGGAGTCGAGAGTTATACTCAGTCCAGCCGGGAGTGAGCACCGCATCTCCGACTCGCTGATTATTGATATATAACTCATATAATCCAAGTGCTGTTACGTGTACAGTTGCGCTTTTTATTTCGCTTTTTATTTCGAATTTTTTGCGCAGTAGTTTTCCTTTTGAAAGCTCTGCATCACCCGGCGCATCCGGGGTAATAAATTTCGCTTTAAAATTAACCATAATAATTACCATTCCTTTACATTTTAACTTTACCCTTTAACGGCACCTGCTACCATGCCTGACACTATGCGCTTACTGAAGAATATAAATACTATTAGCGGTGGAATTGAAATTAGTACAACATTTGCAAATAGTAAATTCCACGCACTTCCAAACTGTCCGAAGAAATTAAACATTGTGAGCTGTACTGTGACATTTCTTGCTCCGGGCAGAAAGTACAGTGGATTTGCGAAGTCGTTATAGATATGTATAGCTGAGAGTACCACAACTGTTGCTGTAATTGGCTTTAGGAGTGGGAACATTATATTAAAGAAATATCTGAGAGAAGTGCATCCATCTACAAAAGCGGCCTCATCAATTTCCCGCGGTATTGATGCCGAGAAACTGCGGTAAAGCATGATTGCAAAAGGTGCTTGCAGTACAACCTGCACCATAACCATACTGGACAACTCCCCAAATACTCCAAGAAATTGAAGCACCCATATCGTAGGAACAATTGCAGGTGGTACCATTAATCCGGTTAGCGATAAGTAGCTGGCTATTGTCGAAATTTTACCCTTACGGCGTTGCATGACAAACCCTGCCAATGCACAGAAAACAACCAGTATTGCCACAGATGCAACCGTAATAATCAAACTGTTAAAAAAGGCTCGTATTATCATAAAGTTTTGGGTCTGTAACACCTCTGTGAAGTTTTCTATTGCAGCAAATTGCTGTGGAAAACTCAGCCTGAATTGTAATGCTTCAGCCCTTGGTTTAGCTGAATTTAATATTACGAAAGAGAACGGTATACCATATATCACCAACACAAATAGAACCGCGAATGTTTCAATGATGACTTTACGCACGCTTACTTTCTTTTTTGTGCTCATATCACGTATTCTCCTTCCTATTTATCCACCAGAACAGAGGGAACACCAATATTGAAACCAGAACAAACAAAATCACATTTCCTGCTGTCGCTAAACCATGAAAACCACTGGCAAAGTTTCGGAAAACGATTGATGTCAATAACTCTGAGGCAAATCCGGGGCCTCCTCCCGTCATTACCCACACTAAGTCGAAAGTACGTAATCCACCAATGAATGATAATATTATAACAGAGTTTCTGGCAGGGCGGCTGAGTGGTACTGTTATATACCAAAACTTGTGCCACCAATTGCCGCCATCAACCAGCAATGCTTCATAGCATTGCTCATCAATGGACATAATTCCTGCAATATATATGATTGTCGCAAGACCAACTCCTCGCCACACGTCGACAAAAATTACAGACCAAAGTGCCCAATCGGCATTTCCCAACCAGTCCGGACCGGAAATTCCAATCATTGCCAAAGTCTCATTTATTATACCTCGAGTCGGGTGCATAATACTAAAAAAACTAATACCAACAGCCATTGTTGAAAGCAGTGTCGGAAAAAACAGCATTGAACGTAGGAAGCTCACTGTTTTTAGTTTTGTGCATAAAAACGCACCCAATAAAAGTCCAAGCACTACTTTAAAACCACTGGTAAATACAGCATATATCATGGTGTTTGTTATACCTACACTCAGCCTTCTTTCCGTAAAGAAACGAATAAAATTGTCAAAACCAATGAATCTCCACTCTGTGAGATTCCACCAAGTGAAGCTAAAAAAGAAAGACATCAACGTTGGTACTACGAATATTACAATAAATAAAATCCCGATTGGGAGCAAAAACCAATATGGATATACTTTTTTTGTCACACCTTTTGCCTCCTACCTCGTAATTTGAACACAGAAAAGATATCTCGAACTGTTTTTCTATTGTTTATAATTTGTAAAATCTTGGGGGCGGTGAAGCCCCCAAGCATATTAAAACATTTACTTATTAATCCCAGCCCGGTAGTTCCAATTGAAGGGCTTGGTTGCGGACATCGTTGTCGTACTCTTGTGCTCCTTCCAGCGGAGTCATTGTACCCGTACCGACTGCGACACAGATTTGTGGAAGATTAGGTCCGGTAACCGGAGTAATGAATTCAAGCGCAGGCGCATTTCTTCCTGTATCAAAATATCTTTCCTGCATTTGCCTTACGGCTGTAAAAGCATTATCGGCGGCGGGCGCTCCGATAACCACACTGGGTCCTACACCGCGAGCTACAGAAATCAGTACAGCTTGACCTTGCTCTGATAGGAAAAAGTCGAAAAACTGCATGACATACTCAAGATTCGGTGAATTTTGATTTGCAAACCAACCATCAGGCATCCAAACTGTGAGTCCGGTATGTTCTGCGCTATCGGCGGGCTGTGCAAATATCCCTATATTATTTGCCGCCTCTTCACCAAACGTTGCATAAATACTATCCAAAGCAAACGTCAACATAGGATAGTGAACACCTTCACCGCTAACCAGCATTTCAAGAGCCATATCGTGAGTAACTGCCATGTGGTCAGCGTTGATAAACCCTCTTTCAAAAATATCGGCAAGCCTTTCAAATCCTCGTAACGCCGCAGGTGTTGTTGCAAAATGTGCTTGGTTTATACTGTACTGCTCTGCAAAATTAGGCACTTGAATTTGTAAATTGTGGAAATCTGCAAGAAGAAGGAGTTGTGCTGTCCAACTATCTCTATACGACGCTATAACCGGAGTTCTTCCTGATGCCAAAATTATTTCATTATTTGCAACTAATTCATCCCATGTTGTCGGTATTTCCAGCCCAAGCTCTTCATATACAGCAATGTTGTACAGCCAGCCGCCGCCCATTGAGGTTCTTCCGGGAATACCTACTACCCTACCATCAAAGGTGACAGTTTCCAAAAATGAAGATTGCAATCTGTCTAAAAACGGTTGACCTGTTAAATCTGCAAGATTGTTTGTGGGGTCTAAAAGCTGTACCATAGAGCCGGAGTTAAACCAAATGAAGTCAGAGGCTTCGCCGGTTGCAAAACGAACTTGCAGGAACGTTTCTCCTTCAGCTCCGCCCGGTCTGAGTTCTTGTTCAAATCGAATACCTGTCTCTGCGGTAAACGCTTCCATTACCGCTACCAAACCGGTTAGGTCTGTGTCACGGTCGATGATGTACGACAACACAACATCGCTTTGTGGGCTATCTCCGTTTTGGATTTGACCTTCCGGTGTCCCTGCATCGTCACATGCAACGATGGCGATCGCCAGAATAGCTATCAGCAACATACAAGATATTTTTTTCAACATACTATTTTCCTCCAAATTATTTTTGTGATACTATGGAGTGTACTGTAAAAAAAACACAAAGTCTATGGATATATCAGCACAAAAAATGGTAAAATCCAACACAAGCAATTTTTAATACATGCATTAGGCAATAGATCTAAGTATTTGACGCATTTAAGGAGAATACTGTGAAGGTGAACATCCAACGTGCTGCCTAAAAACTTTACTGAAATAAGATGAATCAGGATAACCTACCATTTGAGCAACATCTTTTAGCTTAATATCTCTATTTTTTGCGATAATTTCTTTTGCCCGCTCTACACGCAGTACTGTCAGATAATCGTTAAATGTCATCTCTTTGTGTTTTCTAAATAGGCGGCTTAGATATGTTTGTGAAATGTTGAAGCGTCTGCATATCCCATCTAATGACAGCGGTTCCATATAATGACGTGATATATAGTCACCTATAAGTTCGAACAAATCACCTGTGCTTTGATATATTGATGAATTTAATTCGAGTAATTTAGCAATAATATCCCAGACCATAGACATGAGTTCTTGCATAGAACTTGCAGTATATAGAGCAGTTGCCAAGGGTTCTTGATAGTCGTAATAGCTATCAGGAGACTTAAACTTTGAAATTCTTACAAAAAGTAATTCCAGCGCCCTGACTATTTGCAATGCATTATACGACTCCTTTTCCCAGATATTGAAACTTCTGGCAAGTTCATCTTTGAAGCCTGCAATGTTTCCGCTTTGCAGATAATTGTCAGCCACACGGGGAAACTCTCCCAAATCCAATGTCTTTGCGTGCACATCAACAGCCTGCGCAGGCTGTTGCTTGCCTATGTAATCACTCCATATGCGTGATTGCTCTTCTATGTGAGTTTTTCGCAGTTTTTCAGCTATTTTGTTCAGTAAATCCACCATTTGTTGAACATTAATTGGCTTTAAAATATAGTCTACTGCTCTTGCTCTAAGCGCTCCTTGCATATAGGTGAAATCTGAATACCCTGAAACTATAATTGAGTGAGTTTGTGGGTATATTTCACCCAGTTGTGTGATTAACTCTATGCCATTTACATCATCCATTTCAACATCAGAAATCAGAACATCTACAGGGTTTTCCAAAAGTTTTTCTAATGCTTCTGCCCCATCATGAGCCTGACCTGCAACGTAAAACTCCGGGCATTTAAACTGAATAATATTCTTAATGTATTCCATAGACGCAGGTTCATCTTCAGCTATAAATACTTTAAACATCATTATAATGACCATTCCTTTCGAAAATTCTCAGGCACAAAACGACTAATGAAAGGAATTGTCATTTTGTGCATCATTTGCGGTTCCCCGTAGGGGGAGCAAATCGCACATTCCCCCGTTAGTTTGAAATCTTTCAAACTAACTCCTTCCGTGTAGCTCTACGAATGCACCGCCTGTGGGATTGTTTCCAAAAGTCAACCGAAAATCCTTATAAAAAAGCCGCAGACGGACAAAGGTGTTTACAATCCCCATTTTCCCGAGAGATAATTCCAGTGGCTTTTTGCTATTTACCACCTCGGAGATTGACTCATTGAGTTTTTTGAAAGAATCACCTGTAAAACCTCCGCCATCATCACTTATTGTTATGCACCAGTGGTCATTATCCTTCTGACCTGTTATTGATATGTTCATGCTCTGCGTACCATTTTTGTACCCATGCGCAATGGAATTTTCCACAAAAGGCTGAAGAACAATTTTTGGAACCTGCATGTTTAACAGATCTTCGCTCACCTGAATTGAGTAAGTTAAGCGGTGCTCATATCTTGTTTTCTGTAGATGCAAGTACTGGCTAACATGGTTAATTTCATCTGACATTAATGCAGTTTTCTCCTCTGTTGAGACTGAGTATCGCAACATATGTGCAATGTTTTCGCATATATCTCCTATCGATTCATCACCAAGAGAAAGTCCGCGACCGGAAATAACATTTAGTGTATTATATATAAAATGTGGATTAATTTGCGTTTGCAGCAGATTGAAATTAGCTTGCATTTGGAGGTTTTTTGCTCTGATTAAACGACTCGAATAGAGGTAGCCGTAAATAAAAGCCACCAGAAGCAATATAATACTTGCTATAAATATCAATCTTCCCAAGTTCGCAAATGGAGCCAGCAGTGCATCCTGATCCTGTATCAGCATAACTCCTACTCCAGATGTCCCTCTGTATGTGGTTATAATTTTCGTGACTGCCTCACTGCTTTGCGCAAGGAGTATGCCCCCTAAAGCTTCTTCGAAAAAAGGAAAATAATGCAGAGCATATGTGTCATCGTACAAATTATGATATATTATTTCGTTATGCCGTGTGGTAACAATCAGATAAATATTGTCAGAATCTTCAATCAACAGTATTTCTTCCAGTTGCTCAATCGTCATTTGAACTTCAAGATAACCGATACTGGTACCATAGCCTCTCAAAGCTCGTAATACACTAAACACCGGAATTTCTCTCCCGACAAGCCACGGGTCATTGTGGCTCGGAGTAATTAATGGATTTGGCAGCTCATTATTTATATTCGGCAGCCATGACATACTCTCCAAAATCGCATCATTTCCTCGGGAAACCGTATCGCGGTTATATATGCGGCTAGTGAAAAAATCGTGATTTCTGTTGAAGTAATTGACTCTGTAAAAAGTTCTGATGAAGGATTCTTTATAAATGGAGTTTATAATTGTATTTTGAGCATCCAAACTTGAGCCGGAACCCAATCCCATCCGCGTAACCGCTTGGACAAACAATCTATCAGACATCAGAGAACGCAATGCAAAATCCATATGGATTATTTGATAATCTATTTGATGGGCTATTCTGTTTGCCGTACTTATCAACCCTGCATGAGTGTTATTGATAAACAAGCGAGAAGTATATAGATAAAACGCATACGAAGCAGATGCTATAATGAGCAAAGCGCAGCACATGTAAATAACGAGAGTTTTTATTTTCAGTTTCATAACTTCAACCGGACCTCCTGTCAATTACTTTATTCATTTATAATGCAGGAAATCGTGCATAGTGTCAAGCATGTCTCTTCACTTCTATGATAATTCCAATACAATTTTGCACAACCTTGTGGCTTTTTATTTCGCAAATTTATCGCAATTTCCACAAATAACTACTTGACTATAATTGATTTTTTTGTTAAAATTGTGCAAGCGAGATAAACGTTGATAAGAGGTAATTTGATGATTGACGAGCTTGTTTCCCCGAAGTTTGGCAGAAAAACCATTGTCACGGGGCATTACGGCAGTGGCAAGACGGAATTTTCTGTTTCTCTCGCTATGCTTTTAGCTGAGAAGCTAAGCCGCTCAAAAGGTATTAGTGGTGGCTCTCCATATAGCAGTCTCGCCCTTGTTGACCTCGACATCGTAAACCCCTATTTTCGTTCACGTGAGCAACGTGAAATGCTTGAAGATGCCGGAATCTCCCTGTATGGCAGTATGTTTGATACAGAAATCACTGCTGAGCTTCCCGCTCTCGGGGCAACTGTGAGAAAGCCTCTTGAAGATAAAAATTGCCGTGTTATAATAGACCTCGGCGGGAATGATATCGGAGCTATGATAATAAATCAATTCAAGAAATATTTCACCGATAACGACTCTGAAATGTTCGCCGTTATCAACACAAATCGCCCCGAAACCGCTACTGTTAAAGACATTCTCGCTCATATCTCCGCCATACAATCTATCACAGGTCTCAGTGTTTCAAAACTAATAAATAACACTCACATGCTCCACGAGACCACAGTCGGTGACATTATCAAAGGAAACAATCTTTGCAAAGAAGTGTCCAAAACGCTGAATATCCCTATTTTATACAACTGTTACCCATCCCGAATAATTGACGCATCAAATCTGAGCGGGTCAATCGAAAATCTACTACCACTAGGACTTTATTTAAGACCTACATGGTTAGATATATACTCGCGGTCATAAATATTTGCAGAATTATTGCGCAGGATTTTTTTCGCCCTGTGAGGCGGAGGACGCAGCCTTGCTGACGCAAGGCAAGGACAAAAGCGAAGCAGGGTGGAAAAAAGACAAGCAAGAAACTGCAAATGTTTATGACTGCGAGTATGACGCAATAATCACAATACTTTAACATACAAAGGAGAAGCAAACATGGCGAAATTTGAAGTCCGTTTCGACGGCGATGTGTGCAAGGGTTGCGAGCTTTGTGTACGTTTTTGCCCAAAGAAAATCATTTCGATGAGCTCGCACATCAATAGCAGAGGGTATAGTCCGGCAGAAATTGATAAAATAGATGAGTGCATTGGCTGTAAGGCATGTGCGTTGGTCTGTCCTGATGGTGCTATTTCAATTTACAAGGAGGACACTGCTAAATGAGTGGAAAAGTTCTGATGAAAGGCAACGAAGCATTTTCTGAAGCCGCTATACGCGGTGGTTGCCGCTACTACTTCGGTTACCCGATAACACCGCAAAACGAAATCCCCGAATACATGTCTCGCGAGCTTCCAAAGCACGACGGACATTTCATCCAGGCAGAGAGCGAAATCGGCGCAATTATGATGGCTTACGGCGCAGGTGCCGCAGGCGGCAGAGTGTTCATAAGCTCATCTTCACCCGGTATTGCGCTGTTCCAAGAGGGCATAAGTCTCTTGTGCAGTGCGCAAGTTCCAACAGTCATCTTGACAGTCTCACGTTGCGGCCCTGGAATCGGCGGAATTCAGCCCGGACAAGCCGACTACTTCCAATCCACACGCGGCGGCGGCAATGGCGACTATAGGGTTCCCGTCTTTGCACCATCTTCTGTTCAAGAAGGTGTTGACATGACGTTTGAAGCTATGGAACTCTCCGATAGGCTAAGAAACCCTGTAATTATCTTCACCGATGGTCTGCTAGGTCAAATGATGGAGCCTGTTGTACTCCCTGATTTTGTCCCCGTACCTAAATCCGGAGAAATCAGAAACAGCAAACCGTGGGCGCTCACAGGTTATGGTAATGACGACTCAAAACGCAACACAGTCACATCTCTGCGTATTGTTCCTGAAGTTTTGGAGCAATATGTACACGGTCTCTTTGAAAAGTACGATCAAGCAGAAAAAGATTTATGCCGTGTAGAGACGTTTGACATTGAAGATGCAGACATGGTCATCGTCGCCTTTGGCACAGTCGCCCGAATCACAAAAGAAGCAATCGCAATGCTTGCTGAGCAAGGCATTAAAGTCGGTCTTATTCGCCCGATTTCACTGTGGCCGTTCCCCTATGATGTGTTTAATAAAATTTCTGACAAAACAAAAGTCGTAGTATCCGCAGAGCTTTCAATGGGCCAAATGATTCAAGATGTAAAGCTTGCTGTTGCAAACCGCTTTCCTGTTAAGCTCATCAACCGCACAGGCGGCACGGTTCCGACTTCGCTTGAAATCGCACAGCGAGCGAAGAAAATCTATGAAGAGATGGGAGGCTAAGACTATGAAACAACCTGTTTTTGAATACACAAAAGGCATGATACGTACCGAGACAAATTACTGCCCCGGCTGTACGCACGGAATTTCACATAGGCTTATTATGGAAGTTTTAGATGAAAAGGGCAAATTAGGTGAGACAATAGGCTGTGGTCCAATCGGATGCAGTGTCATGGCTCATAAGTTTATGAATGTAGATATGATGGAATGTGCCCACGGCAGGGCACCTGCGATTGCGTCAGGGATTCGCCGTGTCCACCCCGACAAACTTATTTTCACTTATCAAGGCGACGGTGACCTCGCTTCGATTGGTACTGCTGAGTTTATCCATGCCGCGGCGCGTGGCGAACATATCACAATCTTCTTCGTCAACAACGCCATTTACGGCATGACAGGTGGCCAAATGGCTCCAACCACGCTTATAGGTCAAAAGTCCACAACGACCCAAACCGGTCGCACTGTGGCACAGGCAGGTGCGCCAATGCGTGTCAGTGAGCTTGTTTCTACACTTGATGGAGCTGTCTACATAGAGCGCGTAGCACTCAACTCCCCTGCCAACATCAACAAAGCAAAAAAAGCGGTTCGTAAAGCCTTTGATGTACAGGAAAAGAAACTTGGCTTTTCGATGGTTGAGTTTGTATCCACCTGCCCGACTAACTGGGGACTTTCACCACTTGATGCTATTGATTTCCTCAATGAAAAAATGCTCCCCTACTACCCGCTCGGAGTTTTTAAATCACTGGAAGGAGTTGACTAGATATGGCTGATACAAGTAAAATGTTTTTCGCCGGAACAGGTGGTATGGGTATCTTGCTCATGGGGCAAATCATTGGTACTGCGGCGATTTCCGAGGACAAGGCTGTTACATTCTTCCCCTCATACGGTCCTGAGATGCGCGGCGGTACTGCAAACTGTACTGTTATAGTTTCAGACAACGAAATAAGCAGTCCGCTTGTTCACGAGTCTGACTACGTTGTGGCAATGACAATCCCTTCAATGCTAAAGTTTGAGCCAACACTAAAGCCCGGCGGCACACTGTTTATAAACTCATCTCTGGTTCGCGAACCCCCTGCACGCAGTGATATCAATGTAGTTAAAGTTGCCGCATCGGAAATCGCTCAAGAAATGGGCGAAATAAGAGTGGCAAATATTATCATGCTCGGTGCATTTGTCCGCACAACAAACACCGTAAAAGGCGAGAATGTAGAAAAGGTAATCCGTGACTACTTTGGCGAGAGAAAGGCCTCGCTTGTAGATATGAACCTTAACGCATTTCATCATTGGAAACCGTAAACAACAATAATTTGGAGGTAAATTATGAACAAGTTCAAGTACATGGAAGATTTTGGTTATGAGCAACTGTGCTACTTCCATGACAAGTACACAGGTCTAAAAGCAATCATTTGCATTCACAACACCGTACTCGGCCCGGCTCTGGGTGGCACTCGCATTTGGAATTATTCAAGTGAAGAAGATGCGGCTGAAGATGTTCTCAGACTCGCTCGCGGCATGACTTACAAGAGTGCTCTTGCAGGTCTTGCTCTCGGTGGCGGTAAAGCTGTCATCATCGGCGATGCGGCAGAAATCCGCAAAAATCCAACCAATAGAGAGGCGTTTTGGCGTGCATTTGGTCGCTACATAAATGGTCTGAGCGGTCGCTATATCACCGCTGAAGATGTCGGCACATCAACACAAGATATGGTCTATGTGCACATGGAAACAAGCCACGTTGTTGGTTTGCCCGGACGTAGCGGCGACCCCTCTCCTTACACAGCACTTGGTGTTTTCAAGTCAATGCAAGCGTGTTGTGAGCATGTTTATAAAGACACTGTTGCGGGTAAAACCGTTGCAGTTCAGGGCGCAGGCAATGTTGGTTACTACCTGTGCAAGCTCCTGAATGACAATGGTGCAAAGATTTTAGTTACCGATATAAAGAAAGATCTTGTTTCGCGCGTTGTAGAAGAATTTGGCGCAACTGCTGTTGACCCTGCTGATATCTACAGCCAAAAAGCTGAAATTTATGCTCCATGCGCTCTCGGTGCAACTGTCAATGATGATACACTTCCACAATTTGGTTTCAAAATCGTCTGCGGCGGCGCAAACAACATTCTAAAAGACCCACCTGTCCACGGCAAAGCGCTGCGCGACAGAGGCATTGCCTATGCCCCTGACTATCTCGCAAACGCAGGCGGTGTCATAAATGTCTCCTACGAGCGTGCCGAAGGCGGATATAACGAAGAAGCCGCACTGCGCGATATCGACAGAATTCACTACAGAATGCTTGATATTCTCCGCATTTCAGAAGAAACAGGCAAACTGACCTACGAAACCGCCGACGCAATGGCAGAAGCAAGAATAGAAGCGGTACGCAACACCCGTGCAATTATGGCGTAAGCTGATTCTTGACTAAGTAAATTACAGAAAAGCACTTGTCAATACAATTTGACAGGTGCTTTTTCATGTTTCAAGTCATACCTACACCGTAGTGCAAACGCTTCTTATTTTGCATGCAGGGCATTTTAATAGTTGCTTTGCGTATCTGGCTATGCCTATTAGTCTTATCCGAAACATTCTGTCTAACAGTGATGGTTTGAATATGTGCCCGCATTTTGGGCACCGAAATGTCAAAGGAAAAAATATATGCATAAATCACCTACACCATAACTCCGCCCTTAATCACCTTGTCCACCAAATTACTTCCGTAGCGATAAAACAAATAATCAAGGTCAGGTGCGTTCCATATAACCATATCTGCTGACTTGCCTACTTCTAAGCTTCCACAAGTGTTTGCTCTGTTAATAGCCGCCGCGCCGTTGAGTGTGACGGCAGTTAGTGCTTCTGCCGGTGTGAGTTTATACTTTAAGCAGGCTAGATTCATAGCAAGCTGAATGTTGAGGCTCGGACTTGACCCTGGGTTAAAATCTGTGGCAACCGCCACGGCGAGATTTGAACTTACCATATCCCTTGCCCTCGCGTAGGGTTTGTCGAGATAAAATGATGTTGCGGGTAATAGCACTGCGACAAGCTCTTTTTCCGCCATTTTTCTTATCCCGTCATCTGACGCCATAATCAGGTGCTCCGCAGATATCGCCTCGACTTCAGCGGCAATCTCTGCGCCACCGATTGGGTCAATTTCATCTGCGTGAATTTTAGGCGTGAATCCGTGCTTTTTAGCTTCGGTCAAAATCAGTCTACTCTCATCCGGAGTAAACACAGCACTTTCACAAAATATGTCGCAAAACTCTGCAATCCCCTCACGAGCTACTGCCGGCAGCATTTCAGTTAAAATGAGTTCTATGTACCCTGCCCTGTCATCCGCATATTCTTTAGGCACAGCATGAGCACCCATAAAAGTTGCGGCTATATCAATCGGCTGTGACTCATTGAGAGTACGAATAACTCTAAGTTGCTTTAGTTCATCTTCGGTGCAAAGCCCATAACCACTCTTTGCTTCACAGGTGGTAACCCCAAATCCGAGCATTTCAGCAAGAAACTCCCTGCCTCGCTCAATTAGCTCATTTTCACAAGCGGCTCTGGTCTGCTCAACGGTGCGCAAAATTCCGCCACCGCTTTTTAAAATATCAAGGTAAGCGACTCCCGCAAGTTTAAGACTTAGCTCGTTTTGTCGCCATCCGCCAAATACAAGATGAGTGTGAGCATCAACAAGCCCCGGAGTGACAAGCTTTCCGCCGCAGTCGATAATGCGAGCACCGGAAAAATCAGGCAACTCGTTTTTCGGCCCGGTATAGACAATAATTCCGTCTCTTATACCTATTGCCGCATCGCATATAGTTAAAATATTACCTTGGTTTTCCCCTCTAAGAGCTGTTTTTCCCTTCGGAGTACAGAGGGTGCCTATATTTGTCAAAACACAGTCCATGGTTTAGTTATCCTTCCTTGTGGGTGTTTACGAATGAGCGCATGAAATTAAATCGTCAGTTTGTGCCCAAAATAATCTCCGGTAACGAAGCGTTTCCCTGAGTCCTTTATGACTGCCAACATAGGCTCTCTGTTATACTTAGTAACTCCGATTCGGGCTCGCAGTGATGATAATGTACATAATTTTTCTCCATTTCGGTTTAGATTAGTTTGTTGAAGTATCAGTGCTAAAATTATATCACAAATATATTTGCTGTAAAGCAAATATATTGACGGCTAGTGGGACAGGGGACGGTTCATCTGTCCCAACTCCGTCCCATAGACGGATAACTAAACACTTTCGCCTAAACTCCCGATAATACGAATAAGGATAAAAATTCTTGCAAGGACGCTAATTATCGAGGAGGATAAATTTATGGCAAATCAAATTGGCTGTACAAGCCACAGGCAAACGCAGGGAAACACAGGCGTTGGCGTCCCTTACTCTGCCAAGCCGAAAGTCGAAAGCTCAGATTGCATCAGTTTCTCAAATGTCTACAATAGCTACAAAACCCCCATCTCCGATTCAGAGTCGATGCTCGAAAGGCTCCGTGACAGGTTCGGCGGCGTGTCGTTTAGCGTATTGTCTGCAAACGGTACCATGGAGTGCAGGAACAATAGTCAAACCCATTTCGTGCAAATTTCTGAAAGTTTGCTAAACAGGATGGCGAACTGCCCTGATGAATACAAAAGGGTAACAGAGATAATTGAACGTTGGCTTGTTGCCACCTACAAATTTTCCGAAAAAGTCGGCGGCGATCCTTTCCAGATGCATATCACTATAAAAGAAGATGGCTCAATAATCAAGCTCGGCGCACAAGAAAGAGTTTCTTATGATGATTTTGAGCGCTGGAGAGAAGCGTGGGCAAGATTTGTTGAGGCCATAATGGAGTGGGTCGAAAGTCGCAACGAAAAAGTCCATGTTGAAACACCACCGGACTATGAAGACGCAGTAGCGTAGAAGCTAGGACAGGGGGGCATCTGTCTCCATGCCACAACCTAATAATTAAGCAACAGAGAAGCACCACTCTCTCGGGTTTGGTGCTTCTCTATTTGACGTTTGCGAATAATTATGAATCCCTACATATTCCAAGTTCTTTGTAAATATTATGAAGTGTATAAAATTTATACTCGGTCAATCCTTTGCTTTTCTCCCACGCACTTTATCAAACCGCACTAGCAAGAATCCAAGCACTGCAATTACAGTCAGTATAATGCCAAACCATATGAAGGTCATGCCCCAACCAATCTGCGCCGGGTTCATAAAGAAATATGGGAAGAAATCAATCATGCCACCGATTGATATGAAAACTATCCAATAGACAAACGGGAAAGCCATACCTGCCAAAATGTGCTTATAGGTAAACTCACCCTTTTTCTCAAAGAAAAAGTAGTTAAATAAGGCAAGCACCATAGAGAAAAAATGCGTCACAAAATTTGGGTAATCGGATAAAATCATTTCCGCTTCGGGTATGGTCGGCACAAGTATTAAGTTGTACACCAGCCCTGTAACAGTAATGCTCACAATTGCACTTGCAGAGATATAACTTCGCATCTTGCCTTTGCGATTATAGAGAAAAAACATCGCAATGAAGCTAAAAGCAACAAGATAATTGCTGAGTGGCGTGTACATTCTAAGCGCATAAACACTAAATGTGCCACCCGAACTCATGAGGAGTATTGTGCCATGCAAAATAATAAACGCGCTTATGAGCAAATATGCTCTATGAATGTTTTGCTTTGTTAGCATCTAATTTCTCCTGAATGTTTATATTTTGGTTTGAATCAAATTAATAATCCCACAAGCGAACTTCTGTGTTCGCCTATGGGATATTTGGAGCGGGTGATGGGAATCGAACCCACGTGGCCAGCTTGGAAGGCTGGAGCGTTACCATTACGCAACACCCGCAAAAACGAAACAACACGCTAATTAAAACCGAAAAATATTATACTACTTATAAGCCAACAATGCAATACTTTTACCTCAACTTTTTTTAAACTGCCGATAATCTCCCATGAGGCTTGCAGTTTCAAAGCAATCTGATGTATAATAATCGCTGAAATAAATAAAATTGGAGATAAAACATGAGTTTTTTTGAAAAACAGATTGAAACTAACACCGTCTATGAGGGCATAATTGTCGATGTCAGGCGCGATATTGCGGAGCTTCAAAATGGCAATAGAGCAAAACGCGAGGTGGTTGTGCATCCGGGTGGTGTTGGCATTGTTGCTGTTACTGCGGACAGCAAGATACTTATGGTGCGGCAGTACCGCTACCCCATGGAAGAGGAAGTTCTCGAAATTCCGGCAGGCAAACTTGATATCGGCGAGGACCCATTTGAATGCGCTAAGCGGGAGCTGTCCGAGGAGACAGGTTACACTGCAAACACATATGTTGACTTTGGTGCAATGTACCCATCTCCCGGCTATTGCAAGGAAACACTGTACCTATACCTTGCCCTTGACCTCATACCAGGTGAAATGCATCTTGATGAAAATGAGCTTTTATCCGTCGAAGAAATAGATATAGATGAGCTGGTTGCAAGGATTATGCGGGGTGAGCTTAAAGATGCAAAAACAATCATAGGCATACTCAAAGCAAAAGAATATATGAGAAAGAAAAATTCAGCATTATAATAAATTTATCGTTTTTCGATAAATTTATATTGCAAAACAATAAAATATATGTTATACTCTCCGCAACATGTGCATTGCACTTATTATTGCGGAGGGTATTTTTTATGTGGAATGAATCAAAATCTCTTATGCTCAGTAAGATCAGCGTCTGGCTGTTTATGGCACTGCTTGTAGTGTGTCTGGTGCTTGCTCCCAGACTTGTCGCGCGTCTTATCTTCATGTCGCACTCTGCGAGCGATGCGGGAAATGCACTTTTCCTGCTCACAATATATGCAGGCGCAATCCCGGCAGGTGCGCTACTTGTAATTTTCAATATATTTCTCAGCAGGATTGGCAAGGGCATTGTGTTTGCCGGAGAAAACATTCGGAGTCTACGGCAAATATCATGGTGCTGTTTTATCGGTGCTGCAATATGCATCTTATCAGCACTCTACTATCTCCCATGGCTCGCAATTGGAGTAGCCGCCGCATTTATGGGGCTCATCTTGCGTGTTGTGAAAAATGTCTTTTCAAAAGCTGTGTCACTTCAAGACGATGCCGAACTCACAATTTGAGGTAGCGTTATGGGGATTATAGTAAATTTAGATATGATGATGGCGAAGCGCAAAATTTCATCGGGTGAGCTTGCCTCGATGATCGGATTAACTCAGGCAAATTTGTCAATCCTAAAAACAGGCAAAGCACGCGCAGTCAGGTTTTCAACGCTCGAAGCAATATGCAAAGCACTGGATTGCCAGCCGGGTGACATTTTAGAATATATCGTGGATGAAGAATCGTGATAACCATTCACCAGACTAGCAGATGATGGGCAGTTTGCACTGGTTTTTCGGGAGAACAGCGGTGTAGATCCCGATGGCTCCCGAAAAATCAGGGTGAATTGCCCATCATCTGCGGGAACGCAGAGCAGTTACAAATAAAAAAAGGGGTCCTTAATTATGAATAACGAACATACACATCAGGCAGATATACAGAGCTACAACTCGCCGCAATGCACATATCCTATCGCTCCCAGTATCCCTAAACTTGAAAATGCTTTTAAGCCTGATACTACTGATTTTGTATTTGCGCTTATCACCTTTTTGCTCGGATACTTATGCACTCGATGGGTGTTTTTTGCTTGGACAGGGCTTGGTGTAAGCGTGTTTACAACCCTATACTTACTCTGCACCAGCCTATATTTCCTGAAAAAAGGCGTGTTTACAAAAACTCCCGCAACTTGGTTCTGGCTCACTGTCACGTTTGCAGTCGGCGTGTCATACGGAATCTGGAATAATATAGGTCTACAGCCTATACGCGCATTACTGTTGTTCGGCTCAGCGGCTCTCTATGTCATTTCGGCAAGCGGGCGCAGTGCCGTAGGCAAAACTGACAGCAGCTCGTTAATAGATGCGCTGAATGTACTGATTATTGTTCCTTTTCGCAATTTAATTAACCAATACGTGAGTTTCAAGGTACTCGGCAACATGGGCAATGTCTTGGGCAAACAAAGCAAATCGCTCCATATCCTGCTTGGAGTTGCTATTTCGCTTATTTTAGTTACAATTTTAATTCCACTTCTCGAACGTGCGGACAGTGGCGGTTTTGGAGTTATTCTCGACTTTTTCAGAAACCTCTTTGATATTGGCAATCACGTTCAGTTTAACCTCGGATTATTCATTTTCCATATGTTTTTTGCCATCCCTGTCGCAGCATTCATGTATGGGCTCACATCAGGCGTAGCGCATAAAAAAGGTACGGATATCATAAAACAAGAGTCCGTGGATAATGCCGCCGCCTCTGTGCGCATTTTGCAACCTGTCACAGTATTTGTTTTACTCTCAGTCACTTGTGCACTGTATTTGATTTTCATACTCAGCCAACTCCCCTATTTTTTCTCAGCATTTACAGGAAGCATTCCATATGGCTGGTTACTTCACTCCGAGTTCGCCAGACAAGGTTTCTTTGAACTTTGCTGGATAGCGGCAATCAACCTCGCCCTCCTCGCTATCTGCAACTCAATGTGCAAAAAAAGGCGCATAGAATCAAAAGCTCTCCGCGCATTTAACATAGCTCTCTCGGTAATAACACTCGTCTTGATAGCGACGGCATTTAGCAAGATGATCTTATATGTACATGTGTTCGGGCTCACAATGCTGAGACTGCTCCCCTGTGTTTTCATGCTGTTTCTTGCAATAATATTCATTGCTATCATAGTGCGCCAGCTCGCTTCTTTTAAAAAAGAGTTTTCAATAGTCCGTTTTTCACTGATAGTCGGTGCCATTATGCTGTCTCTTCTGAGCCTTGCGAATCCCGATTCTATTGTCGTCAGATACAATGCAGACAGATACCTCAGCGGCACACTGCGAGAGTTTGACTTAGAAATTGTGAGAAGAGCTGATTTAGCGGGCATTATCCCCGCAATAGAAGTGTACGAAAACACGCAGGATACAGAGCTAAAAACGCAAATCAGAGAGTCACTTTACCGAGTGTGGGATTCAAGTGCCGGAGCAGAGCGACCGTTCTATTCGCTCTCCGTGGAATCTCACCTGGCACTACAGTCACTGGAGCTAATGTTTGGGGATGTTCTACGCTAGACCTCCCGCAGGTGAGGAGTTGTTTGCGTAGTCTTTTTTGCGAGCCATCGGGATCTACACCGCTGTTCTCGCAAAAAAGACTACGCAAACAACTCCTCACCTGCTATCTTTGCGCAATGGTTTTTTACTAAAACAGCTAATATATTATCTAATTCTTGACAAAAACGGCATTTTAGGCTAAAATATTAGCTATGATAGATATTAATTTCAAAACACCAACGCTGCTTGGTCATAAGATTTCAAACAATGTTCGGACACTTCGGAAGGCACATAAAATCTCTATGAAACGCCTTTCCGAAATGTCGGGCGTCAGCTATGGGTCTATTAAGCGCTTTGAAGCAAGTGGCGAGATTTCTCTCACCGCACTGCTCAAAATTGCTCTGGTGCTTGACTGTGCAGATGATTTTGAAAATCTCTTTGCAAATAGTCAGCCACGCTCAATTCAGGAGATAATAGATGGAAACCTATAAAATGCTCAATGTCCATATTGACGACAGGCAGGTCGGAACTTTGGCTATGTATCAAGGGCGGTTTGTTGCTTTTGAATATGCAGACGCATGGCTTGCTGACGGTTTTTCGATAAGCCCCTTTGCACTTCCGCTCATAAAAAAGCTTTTCATGCCCAAATACGACCCATTTGATGGACTGTTTGGAGTTTTTGCGGACAGCTTGCCTGATGGCTGGGGGCGGCTGTTGGTGGATCGAATGCTCGCCAAAGAGGGCACTGCACCGAATAAAATAGATGCTATCACCCGTCTGGCGATTGTGGGAAAATCAGGAATGGGAGCACTCACCTACCTTCCTGCTCATAAGTGGCAAATTACAGAGGACACATACGAATATGACAGACTCGCTAGAGAATGCACAAAAATACTTCAGTCAGAATATTCTGATGACCTTGACGAACTCTTCCGACTCGGAGGTTCATCAGGCGGAGCACGCCCCAAAATTTTGACAAAAATAGACGGCGAAGACTGGATTGTTAAGTTCCACGCCGGTCTCGACAGAAAAGATTCAGGCGAGATTGAATATCGGTACTCACGGTGTGCAAAAAAATGTGGTATCACCATGAGCGAAACACGCCTGTTCCCTTCAGCACAATGTGCAGGATATTTCGGAACTAAGCGGTTTGACAGACAAAAGCTTAAAGACGGTAAAACAAAGCGAACACACATGCTCTCTGTGTCCGCTCTGCTTGAAATCTCTCACCGCTTACCAGCTCTCGACTATAATTCACTTATGAAGCTGACGCTTGAACTCACAAAAGACTATTCGGAAGTGGAAAAAATGTACCGCCTAATGTGCTTTAATGTGTTCGCTCACAACCGAGACGACCATTCAAATAACTTTTCGTTTCTCTATGATGAAGCATCGCATCAGTGGAAGTTATCCCCTGCATATGATTTAACCTACAGCTATTCGCTCGGCGGAGAACATGCAACTTGCATAAACGGCAACGGGCTGAACCCCTCGACAAAAGATTTGCTCGCCGTTGCTGAGCATATCGGCTTGAATAAAGCAAAAGCAACGGAAGTTGCTCAATTAGTGGAGCAAACAGTTCAAGAGGAACTTGGATCTTTTGGAAATAGGGTACTGTTGAGGTTGAAATGTTAATTTGCTTTGTGATATACTAGACAAAAAGACAAGGAGTGTTATAGCAATGTCAAAACAAGAAGTACTGGATCTTATTAATACTATGCCTGATGATGTTACCTTTGCTGACTTATTGTACAATTTATATATCATGAACAACATAACAGGAGGGATTGAAGACATTGAAGCAGGTCGTGTTCACACCCATGATGAGGTAAAAAGGATATTCGCATAAATGGAATTTTCCCTAAATGGGTCAAGCAAGGCTTTAGCAAACTTAAAATCTATTGAACGCTACATTTCAGAAGACTCCACTTTTCATGCAAAGAGGGTTGTAAATGAGATCATCGACCATGCAGATAATTTGAAAATCTTTCCTGAAATGGGACATATTTTATCTGATTTCCCCGATTTAGGATTAAGACAGTTGATAAAATACTCTTATCGTATCATCTATGCTTTTGATGGAGAAATTGTCACGATTGTCGCTGTTGTTCATAGCAAGCAAAAATATATCGAAGGATACTTGACGCAAATTCCCCTTTAAAGCAAGGTTACGGTAACCCTGCTTCACCACTTAAATCTATGCAAGTTAACATCGTAAAACTCGATAACTTCCCTTACAATTTTTTCATTTTCCTCCAAAACAATTACGTAAACTATGTAACCACCACACAACAGTTAATTTGTTTATCAACTCAAACTCTGATACTCACAAAGCTCCGCATAGATGCCGCCTTTTGCGAGTAGCTCGTCGTGAGTGCCGCTCTCGGCTATTTTGCCGTCTTGTAGGGCTATAATCAAGCCGGCTCGTTTGATTGTCGAAAGCCTGTAAGCTATTACAATTAGTGTCCTTTGATCTTTAATTTTGCCGATGGCATTTTGAATCTCACGCTCTGTTTCTGTATCGACCTCCGATGCCGCCTAGTCGAACATATCGGCTTGAATAAAGCAAAAGCAACAGAAATTGCTCAATTAGTGGAGCAAACAGTTCATGCGGAGTTAGGCGACGTGTTAAGTCCTTAAGCTGTGTCGCTGTAACGAATTTATAATAGGGGGACTTCAATAGTGACAATTCGTCAAGAAAGACCGGCGGACTATAGCGAAGTGTATCAGCTTGTCAAATCTTCGTTTGAATCCAATGAAGCCACGGATGGGACAGTACCTGATTACTTAAATGAGTTACGCACGAAAGATGTATTCATCCCTGAATTATCGCTAGTTGCTGAAAAAGGTGGGCAAATTGTTGGACAGATAACCCTATACAAGACTGATATAATTACTCCGCAAGGTAACCACACGGAATTATTGCTTTCACCGATAAGCGTACATCCCAACTTTTTTCGACAAGGCATTGCTCGTGCCATGACAGAAGAAGCATTGGCTCGTGCGAGGAATATGGGTTTTAGAGCAGTATTTCTTTGTGGTAACCCGGATCTTTATCATAAATTAGGATTCGTTCCGTCTTATTCATATAGTATTTATCATAAGAGCGATAAATCAGCAGAGTGGAGTATGGTGCAAGAACTGTACAACGGCGCACTAAACGGCATTTCGGGAACAATTGATACTGTATAAAGCAATTGCCCTTGCCCTGTCTAACTCAAACTCTGATACTCACAAAGCGCAGCATAGATGCCGCCTTTTGTCAGTAGCTCGTCGTGTGTGCCGCTCTCGGCGATTTTTCCGTCTTGCAGGGCTATAATCAAGTCGGCTCGTTTGATTGTCGAAAGCCTGTGGGCTATTACAATTAGTGTCCGTTGACCTTTAATTTTTCCGATGGCATTTTGAATTTCACGCTCTGTTTCTGTATCGACCGCCGATGTCGCCTCGTCGAGCAGTAAAATAGGGCTGTTTCTTAATATACTGCGGGCAATTGACAGACGTTGTTTTTGTCCGCCGCTCAGCCTTACTCCCCTCTCGCCGATAAAAGTATCATATTTATCTGGCAGTGATTCTATGAATTCATCAACACATGCAACCCGTGCCGCCTCTTCAATCATCTCAGGCGTTGCGCCATCTGTGCCATAGGCGATGTTTTCACCTATGGTGCCATTGAATAAAAATACATCTTGTAATACAAGACTGAGCTGATTTCTCAGGCTTTCGAGAGTCATGTTTTTAATATCTATGCCATCCATCACTATTGAGCCTGAAATCGGATCATAAAAGCGTGCAATAAGCCCTGAAATCGTGCTCTTCCCTACACCTGTGGGCCCGACAATTGCCACCATCTGCCCTGCTTCCGCCTTAAAGTTGATATTCTCCAAAACTTCGATATCTTCCTCATAGGAAAACGACACATCACGAAACTCAATTTGCCCACTTAGCCTGCCGACTTTTTGAGCATTTGGGCTGTCCTTTATGTCCGGCTCGACATCAAGTAAGTCAAAAACTCGCTCCGTTCCCGCAATGCCTTGTTGCACATCTTCAACAATGCGTGCAAGTGTTGCAATCGGTGCGTAGAACAGATTTAGGTACAGCAGAAAAGCAACTATATCCGAGATTTGAAGTCCTGTCGCAACAGCTATCCTCGGCCCTGCAATTAAAACAATTATCGTACCAAGCGTTGTAATAAACGCCACCGAAGGGTGTAGTACCCCTGCATAAAATAGCGCCTTTATAAGAGCCTTAACATGTAAAGTTGACTTTTCTTTGACCTTTTCAAGCTCATACTTTTGCTTATTGAAAACCTGAATTTCTTTAATCCCCGAAAAGTTATCCTGTAACACAGCATTTAGCTCAGCAATCAGTTCCTGCCCTCGCTTGAAATGCTTACGCATCAGTTTCGGTATCATTGACACCACAGCGATAAACGGAATCGGTATGCACACAAGAAGAGCAAGCATAGGGTTTATCGTAAACAGTATTATAAGCACACCCACAATTGTGATTATGTGTGAGGTAATTTCAGGCAGTGCGTGTGCAATAAGGTTTTCAAATGTGGTGGTGTCGTTAATGACACGCGACATGAGTTCGCCAGTTTGCTTATTGTGATAATAACTCATCGAGAGCTTTTGAAGATGCTCATAAACAACACAGCGTAGCCTATTGACCATATTCCATGAAGCAACATGAGATAAATAGCTGTTGATGAACTGGCAAATCGCACGAAGTGTGAAAAATCCAAATAAAATTAATGCAAGGCGCACTATTTGGTCTAAATGGCTTTGAACATCTCCGCCTTCCATAATTACAATAACACGCCGAATTACTTCCGGAGCAAGCAAGTTTACCCCCGTTATAACAAGGAGTGCAACCGTCGCAATAATCAACAAATGCGCCCAGGGACCTGCAAAGCTAAAAAGTCTGAAAAGCTTTTTCAATACAAAATGTACCTCCTGTGGAGTTTTTGTAGTAACTATTCACCAGGCTAGCAAATGATGGGCAGTTTGCCCTGGTTTTTCGGGAGAACAGCGGTGTATATCCCGATGGCTCCCGAAAAATCAGGGTAAATTGCCCATCATTTGCGGGGATACTGAACAGCTACTTTTCAATTTTCAATTTCCCAACAAATACGATGCCGCGAGCATCACACCGAGTTTACCCGACTCATACGTCAGCCCACCTTGAAGAAAGACATTGTAAGGCTCTCTCATTGGTGCATCGGCTGAAAGTTCAATTGAGGCACCTTGGATAAACGTGCCTGCCGCCATGACGACCTTATGCTCGTATCCCGGCATATCTCCGGCTATTGGTGTCACGTAGGAATCAACCGGTGCCGCAGCTTGAATTCCCTCACAAAATCTTAGAAGTGCATCAGGGCTTAAAAGCGAAATCATTTGTATTATATCAGAGCGCTTATCATTATAGCAAGGGTGCGTTTTGTAGCCGAGTTTCTCAAACAGCCGCGCTGCAAATGCCGCAGTTTTGAGTGCCTGTGCAACAGTGTGTGGTGCCAAGAACAATCCCTGATACAAGAGACGATGCCCACCTTGTTCTGAACCGCATTTATCACCAATTCCGGGGGCAGTGAGTCTGTTTGCCGCCGCGTTAACAAGCTCCTCTCGCCCGGCAACATAACCACCTGTCGGAGCAATGCCGCCGCCGGGATTTTTTATAAGCGAACCCGCTAAAATATCTGCCCCAACATCACCCGGCTCAATAATCTCCACAAACTCACCATAACAGTTATCGACCATTATACGCACATTTTTGTTAGACGAGCACACACAGTCGCAAATCTCACCAATTTCACTCACAGACAAAGCACGCCGACTTGAATAACCCCTCGAACGCTGAATGAGGACAGCCCCAACATTTCCACTTTTTACCGCCTGTGATATGGCTTTTAAGTCCGGTGAGCCATCTTCCAAAAGCTCAATCTGTGAATATGATATGTTATAATCTTTAAGCGAACCACTATAATTTCCTGTAATACCAATAACACCATGCAAAGTGTCATAGGGAATCCCAGCGACAGAAAGCAGGGTCTGCCCCGGTCGAAGGGTAGCAAAGAGCATAGCGGTAATTGCATGTGTGCCACTGACAAACCCCTCTCTCACCAGCGCAGATTCGGTTTTCATTATTTCAGCAAAAACAAGGTCTAACGTCTCACGCCCCTTGTCATTATACCCATAACCGGTGGAACCCGCAAACATGGTATCAGACACCCGATGTTTCTGAAATGCAGACAGCACTTTTTCAGTGTTTTTAAGTGTAATTTCGTCAATTAACTCAAACTGTGGTGATATGTCTGCCTGCACGGCTTGTGATAGTTCTAGTATTTTATTTGAAATGACAAATTGGCTCATGGTTAATAATCCTCCCACAATCTAGCAGAGGGTGGGCTGTTTGCGTAGTCTTTTTTGCGAGAACAGCGGCTACACTGTGCAAGCGGCAAGAGCGGGCGACCGAGACGGTCGCCCCTACAAAAAGCGGAGCAAATTGCCCATCATCTGCGGAAATCAACGAGTGCACTACGCCCGCTCAGCCAAAAACAAACGTAAAAGCTTTATAACAGCCTCCATATCAGTAATCTTACCGACACATGACTGCGAATGAAGATTGCCAATGGGGGCGGCAATGCCTGCAACCTTGATTCCGGAGCGTGACTTTTGAAATACTGATGCGTCGGTGACACCTGCAACATATGTTTTTGTCTGCCACGGAATGCCGTTTTTCTCTGCAAGACCTGTGAGGCACCCAAAAATCTCTTTGTTGTAAATTGCACCACCGTCCATAAACGGAATAACAACACCCTGCCCAACTTTGCAGACCTTTTTATTCCCCGGTGAAGACGGCAAATCAGCCGCTGAAGTGCCTTCAACTATTATGGCAATATCCGGTGCCGTGCTGTATGCCGCAGTGTATGCACCGCGCGCGCCAACTTCCTCTTGTGCCGTAAAAGCAAACATGCAATCAACGGGTAAGTCTGACTTGATTAACTCCAAAAGTGCCACACAGCCGAACCTGTCATCAATAGCCTTTGACCTGATATAACCATCGCCAAACTCACGTATATCAGTCTCAAAAGCGCAAGTATCGCCAGGCACAACAAGCTGCTCAGCTTCCTCGCGATTTTTTGCTCCAATGTCGACATATAGTTCACTCAGTGGCATGGACTTTTCCAAGTTTTTCGGCTTTACCATATATGCAGGCTTACAGCCAACAACACCCAAAGTGCCGTATTTTCCCACTCTTACCGCTTTACCGAGGACAATACGCGCATCAATTTCCCCTGCATTGTCAAACTTTAAATAACCATCATCTGTGATGTAAGTCACCACAAAACCAACTTCGTCCATATGGGCGCATAAAACAATCCGCTCTTTAGAAGCCTTTGCGCCTTTTTTATAGACCAGTACATTGCCTAAGACATCTATAGTAACTTCATCAGCATACTGCTTCGCAAAACTCTCGATATAATCGCTGACTTTGCTCTCGTCGCCTGACACTCCGTCGATTGCACAGAGTTCTTTTAATAACTCGACCATCTTCCTACGCCCCTTTCATAGCCTTTATTGTTTCGGATAATAATCTGGCTGTACTGTCTATATCGTCAAATAACACAACTTCATTTGCACTGTGCATGTACTTTAGAGGAATCGCAATAAACGCCGTTATGACTCCGGTTTGAGAAATCTGAATTTCCCTTGCACTTGTATTGCTCATGCCACTCGGTAAAACTTTAAGCTGATGCTTAATTTGTTTTTCCTTTGCATGTTGCAAAATTGAGTCGGTAAAAGCCCTGTTCATATTTGGACCGCGTGCCACTATGACACCATTCCCAACTTTCTCACGAGCCTCGTCCTCTGTTGCATCAGGAGTCTTTGCATTTGCTGTATCCACAACAATGCAGTAATCAGGTGCTATTGCATTAGCTCCGGCACCCGCACCGCGAACACCAACTTCATGCTCTACACTTGCCATGATATATAAATCAACATTCAGTGTTATATCCTTTATCTGTTCAAGCGCACTCAGTATCGCCACAAAACCCGCTCTATTATCCAAAGCCTTTGAACAAACCGCATCTTTACCAAGTGTTCTTGTAAAGCTCACCAGGACTCCGGGTGTGCCAATGGGAATGCTCCGCTGTGCCTCTGCTTGCGAGAGTCCCACATCTATGTACATATCCTCGATTTTTGTAGTTCTCGCAATGTCCTCAGGTCTAAGGATATGCGGCGGCAACACGCAAACGACACCGTCAAGCGGTGGCTCTGCCATAACAGTCACCCCTGCGGCTGGCAAAAGCCTTGCGTCAAACCCACCCAGTGCCGAAAACTTTAAAAAGCCTTCTTCAATCTCTGTTACAACAAATCCAATCTCATCAATATGAGCATCTATCAGAAGCCTTTTTGCCCCCTGCTTACCGCATTTTTTAACCCCTATAAGGTTTCCGAGTGCATCTACCCATGTCTTGTCCATATACGGCTCTAAAAGTTCCTGCGCTTGCTTGATTACTAGTTCCTCAGACCCCGAAGGCCCGGGTAGTTCACATAGTTGTGTTAGTACTTCCATAGTGTTTATTGCCATAATTTTTTACTCCCTTAATATTTTGCTCCCTCAATTTTTCCTCAATAGATTCTGCGGCTACGCGCGAAGTGACAAAGTTGTTGAATACCTATCTTATCTTAAAAGCGGAGTACCAGTTCCTTAAAATAGTTTCCGCGCTCTTCAAAGTTTTTGAACCGGTCAAACGATGTGCAAGCGGGCGATAATAATACAATATCACCTTTATCAGCAATCTCCGCTGATTTTTTTACAGCATCTTCAAATTCATTGCAAATGAATATCTCAGGGCGGCTTTCATCACACGGCGCACTCTGAACAGCCGTTTCTATTTGCCTTGCGGTTGCCCCTGTTAAAATCAGCTTTTTGACTCGCTCATTAACTGTAGCGGCAAAGTTTTCAAATGTGATTCCCTTGCCCTTTCCGCCTGCAATCAAAACAACCTTTTGGTCAAATGACTTTAGCCCCGCAATCGCCCTTGTCGGACTGGACGCTATTGAATCATTATAATACTTGACACCCTCATGCTCTCTGACAAATTCAATGCGATGTGCCACGCCTGCAAATGTTCTCGCCGTCTCACGCATAATATCATAGCTCACAAGCCCTCGCACAGCCGCAAAAGCTGCCATATAATTTTCAATATTGTGGTCGCCCGGGAGCAATATTTCTCCCGCACTCAAAATTTCTTCACGCACATCATCGTGAGTGTCGTATATGACGCCGCCTTTTAAATATACGCCATTTTTTACCTTTTCATGGCGACTAAACATAAGCACATCTTCCGCCACTGCGCTTTTTGAGTAATTGAGCGTTACCTCATTATCTAAGTTAAAAATGGCTCTGTCTGAACTGTTTTGATTTATGAAAATATTTCGTTTAGCACCAACATACTCATCCATATCTTTGTGTACATCGAGATGGTTGGGCGTGAGGTTTGTCACAATTGCGGTGTTGGGACATTTTTTCATTGATATAAGCTGAAAAGAAGAAAGCTCCACCACAGCAATATCACAGGGCGACATATCATCTGCTTTCGTGAGAAGCGGTGTGCCGATATTACCCCCTAGATGCACCGTTTTTCCGCCGTTTTTTAATATTTCTGCGATTATTGAGGTCGTAGTAGTTTTTCCGTCAGTCCCTGTCACACCGATAGTATAACATGGACAAACGTCAAAGAACACTTCCATCTCACTGGTGAGCGTGGCACCCCTTTTTACAGCCTGAACCAAAGCAGGATTTGTCGGCATAAGCCCCGGCGTTCTAAAGATAATATCTTCGCTGATATCTTGCAGATAATCTGCACCCAATATAAGCGTCGCACCGAGACTTTCAAAACGTTTCGCATTCTCGCCAAGGTCAGCGTGTAAGCGCATATCACGCACAGAAACAGAAATACCTGCACTGCACAGTGCCTCTATAAGCGGCGTATTGCTGATGCCTGCGCCAACAACAGTGACTCTCTTATCTTTTATGCTGCTTAGATAATCTTTGAATGTCATACTAATGACCATTCCTTTCAAAAATGTCTAGACGTAATAAATAGCACAATCCCTACATAACCCAGTGTTCGCCGCCTGTGCCATGTTCACTTCGTCTGCTCCTGCTCATTAAATCTTCAAGTGCTTGCTCCGGAGCCTTTCCCTCATAGAGAACCCTGTAAGTCTCCAGACATATCGGCATATCCACATCCATTAATTCAGCGAGTTCTTTTGCCGCCTTAGCCGCATAATATCCCTCAACAACGGCACCTACTGACTCCATAGCCTGCTCTGCGCTCATGCCTTGCCCTATGAGTCGTCCCGCACGCCTGTTTCGGGAATGCTCAGACATGCAAGTGACAATCAAATCCCCCAGACCTGCGAGTCCTGCAAGGGTTTCCTTGCTTCCGCCCATTTTCATGCAAAGCTCAGCAATTTCAGCAAGCCCGCGAGTCATAAGCATCGCAAGCCCATTATCGCCAAGCCCAAGCCCTGTACCAATCCCCGCACCGAGCGCAATTACATTTTTTAAAGCCGCACCAAGTTCCACACCTATGAGGTCTGTTGAAGTGTATACCCGCAAGTACTTGTTCATAAGAAGATTCTGCACCCGCATAGCCACAGACATATCTTCAGCGGCAACCACACAAGCAGACGGAACTCTTTTAGAAACTTCCTCGGCGTGAGTAGGCCCTGAAACCACAGCAATCATAGTCTCATCAGGCAAGATATCCTCTAAAATATCAGAAAAAAGTCCACAGGTGTCCTTCTCTATCCCCTTGGACATGCAGACCACAACTGTGCCTTCATTGATTTGATTTGCAATAGCTGTAGCTGTCTCCCGCAGCGCAAACGACGGCACAACTATGATAATAACACTTGCCCCGCTAACGGCACTATCTAAGTCAGCGGTAATAATAATTTCGTCAGGAATTGAAACATCAGGCAAAAGCCTGTTAATTCGAGATTCTCTGATAGATGAAACTTCGTCCTCAAATTTTGACCACATGGTAACATCATACCCATTGTCAAATAAAACAAGAGCAACAGCAGTTCCCCAAGCACCACAGCCCAAAACAGTAACTTTCAAAAACATCCACTCCCATAATATCCTTAGTGCTTGCCGTAGGGGCGACCGTCCTCGGTCGCCCGTTTGTCGGATTTGCTTCCTATGTTGCGGGCGACCGGGGACGGTCGCTCCTACAAAATGCACCCCTACGATTTTTTCCTGCTCAAATTGAGCTTCGATTCTTCGCCTTTGACCAAACGCTTAATATTCGGAAAATGCCTGATGTGAACTAAGATAACAATTAACGCAATAACCACAAACTCAGGAATCCCACCGATATCAAACACTATAACGGAAACAGCTATCGCAATGCTACCAATCATTGAGCCGAGCGAGACATAACGAGTCAAGATAGTTATCAAAACGAAAACTCCCCAAGCAGCAAGGGCAATCCGCCAGTCGAGAACAATTACAATTGCACCGATAGCCATGATTCCCTTGCCGCCCATGAACTTATAAAACACAGGAAAGCAATGCCCAAGCACAACAAACAGGCTTGCAACAGTTCTTCCGAAAAACACCTCATCAAAATAAGTATCAAACGGCCACACAAACGATGGCACAAGTTCAGAAAAATTTGCAAAAATCCAACCGCCAAAAATCAGCGGAGCAATGGTTTTAGCAACATCAATGAAAACGACAATCAGCGCTCCGCCTTTGCCAAAAGTCCGATAAAAATTTGTCAGTCCGGGATTTCCACTGCCATAATCGCGAATATCCTTACGGTATAAAACCTTAGACGCGATTAAAGCACCATTGACACTACCTAAGAGATATGCCGGAATTGCGGTAATAAGCACCAAAATAATAAACAACATGCCCTCAATTTTCCTTTTCTCTTTCTCTGACTATCATACGTATCGGCGTGCCTTCAAGTCCAAAAACAGATCTTATTTGATTTTCAAGATATCTAAGGTATGAAAAATGAAATAACTCGGAGTCGTTACAGAAGCAAATAAACGTCGGCGGTTTTATGCCCGATTGAGTTATGTAGAAAATCTTCAGTCTCCTGCCTCTGTCGGTGGGCGGTTGTACTCTCATTTGAGCATCGGCAAGCACACCATTTAGTGTTCCTGTCGTAATTCTCATGGAAGCCTGTTCGCTCACAAAGTTTATAAGCTCGAAGATTCTATCGACACGCTTGCCTGTGAGTGCTGAAATAAACAGAACGGGGGCATAGGTCATATAACTGAGGTCACGCCTGACATCATTACGCATATTTTCCATGGTATTTGTCTCTTTTTCAATCAAATCCCATTTGTTGACAACAATGATACTCGCCTTGCCTGCCTCATGTGCAAGCCCTGCAACCTTGGTATCCTGCTCGGTGACACCTTCCTGAGCATCTATCATAATTACGCAAACATCTGAGCGCTCAATGGCTATTTGCGCCCTGAGTACGCTGTATTTTTCAATTCTGCTGTCTATCTTAGATTTACGTCTGAGTCCTGCTGTGTCGATAAACACATATTTGCCATGTTCATTTTCAAAGGAAGTGTCCACGGCATCTCTTGTCGTGCCCGCCACAGGGCTTACAATGACACGCACTTCACCTAAAATTTTGTTGATTAGAGAAGATTTCCCCGCATTTGGCTTGCCAATCACAGCTACACGGATAATATCGTCGTCGTCATCATTTTCGCCTGATGGGTCGTCAAAGAGCTTTACACACTCGTCAAGCAGGTCGCCCGTACCGTGCCCGTGCGCCGCAGAAAGTGAGACAGGCTCACCCAAACCCAGTGAGTAAAACTCATATATATCGGGATGCACAGGACCAATCGAGTCCATTTTATTGACTGCAAGAATAATCGGTTTTCTCGCTTTATTGAGCATTCTTGCGACTTCTTCGTCTGTTGCTGTGACCCCTGTTGTAAAATCGGTCACAAATACGATAACATCAGCCATTTCAATCGCGAGCATAGCCTGCTCACGCATAAAAATCAAAATTTCGTTGTCCGTTGTGGGCTCAATACCACCGGTGTCAACAATATCGAAATTCCGCCCATTCCAGTCGGTTTTCGCATAAAGCCTGTCTCTGGTTACACCGGGCGTATCTTCGACAATAGAGAGGCGTTTGCCTGCCAGTCTGTTAAAAAGTGTTGATTTGCCAACATTTGGTCTGCCAACAATAGCAACAAGCGGGTTAGCCATTTTCATCCTCCATTATATGGTCAATGCTTTCAGAAAGTGCGTTAAAGAATTCTCTTCCATTTTGCTCAACAACCATAACCTCAACCCCTAGTTTTTCAGAAATTTCTGAAACCGTGACATCGTCCAAAAACACATCTTCCCCAAATTTTAGCATGTTTTGCGGAATCAGTAGTTTTGAGCCAAGATTTTTGCCTGACAGTTGATTTAGAATATCACTGCCTGTAATCAGTCCCGAAACAGTAATCCCATGTCCAAAAAAGTCGTTAGTTATGGCGTAGACATCGCAAGTTATTGTATCACATTTCATGAGCAATATGTCAACAATATTTTTTATATAAGGATAGGCGAGCTTTCCTGTCGCAACAGAAATATGCTTGTGGTTTTTTTTCGTGCTTTTGCAGTTATCAATTGCGTTTTCAAACTCAGCAATAAACAGCCTTAACATCCCCACCCCGTTTTCAAGTTGGGGATAATCTTCATAATATGATTCATTCGGTAACTCCACCCCTGCAAGGAGATATATCTCATCTGCACAGTAAAACACCCTTGAACCTCGCTCACGTAAGCAGGACCGTGCAAAATACCGAACCAAATTCAAAGTGTTTATCGCAATCCTCTTATCAAACGGCTTTAGCGGGTATTGTCCGTCCCTATGCTTTGTGAGACCCACAGGTACTACAGATACAGAGTTTATAGCAGAGCCAAGTGCTCTAAGCCCTTCCAAGGTCGCCCTCAACTTTTTGCCTGAATTTACACCGGGACAACAGACTATTTGGCAATTTAGTGTAATGCCGTTTGATGCCAGTCTTCGAAGCGTGCTTAGTGATTTACCACCCTTACTTGTACCCATCATAAAAGAGCGGAGTTTTGGATCAAGTGTATGAACAGATATATTTATAGGGCTGATGCGATACTCGATTATTCTGTCTATATCGTCTTTAGTTAAATTTGTGAGCGTCACGTAATTGCCATGCAAAAACGATAGTCTTACGTCATCATCCCTACAGTATAAAGATCTGCGCATACCCGCAGGCAGTTGGCTCATGAAGCAAAATATGCATCGGTTCTCACAGACACGCTCATTGTCCATTAGATATGAGCCAAATTCAATACCCAAATCGACTCCTTCGGGTTTGTTAACTGTAACCAGTTTTAATTTTCCATTTGCCGACAGCAACCGGAGCTGTACCGAGCTGTCATAGGTGAGAAATTGATAATCCAGTACGTCTCTGATTGCATCGCCATTGACCTTTAAAAGCACATCACCCTGCGCTATGACAGAGTTGCTCGCAGGCGACCCTTGCTCAATTGATTTAACAACATTGTTCATTTAAGGTAACCTCCGGAAACCCAGTGTCTGACAGATTGGTGGAGATTTTTTCACCAAACGAAAGACGGGGGAATACCCCCGCCCTTAGGGCGATAGTGTCAGTGTCTATACACTGCAACTCTCCCTTCGAAATCAGCGATGAACTTATGATACCTCGCGGCCATTGTAGTTGCCACAAGCCTTACAGGCTCTGTGAGGCAAGCGCAGTTCTCCGCACTTTGAGCATTTTGTGAGTCCGGGGGTTTCAAGTTTCCAGTGCGCTGAGCGTCTTTTATCTCTTCTCGCTTTTGAGACTTTACTCTTTGGTACTGCCATATATAACACCTCCTATGTGAATCATTCTTCCAGTAGTTGACCGAGTACTGCAAGCCTTGGGTCTATTTCTTTTTCGCACTTGCATAAATCATTATTTAAGTCAGCTCCGCATTTTTGACATAAGCCTTGACAATCGTCACTACAAAGCTGTCTATCTTCCATATTTAAAATAAATTCTGTGAATATTATCTCGTTTGCATCGACCTTGTCTCCCTGAAGGAAGTAGCCATCGGGATTTTCTCCCTCGCCCCCTTCAGTGAGATTCGCCGAAATTTGCTTGTGTTCAGGTTTCTTGAACTCTTTAAGACATCTTGCACAGATGCATTTACACGTTGCATCTACATTCGCCGAAAATGTCAGCACTCCTGCGCTGTTTGTAACACTTCCCGCAGCTCTCGTCGGCGGTACTATCGAAATAATTGAGTCATCAATTATTTCAGATAAATCAGGCTCGAAGTCAAACGAGACTACGCCGCCGGGAACTCCAATTATCTCTCGAAGGTCGATTAGCATTGCTTGCCTCCTGCACACGTCTCAATATTATAAGGCAAAGTGAGTGGTATGTCAAATGTTTTTTAGAAAAAGTTATTCTAATTGCAAATTGTATAATTAAATATGACATTAGCTTTGCTCTGCAAGATAGATTGATATGCGGCTCTGCATAACCCTTGCGGTATCTTCAGCCGAGGATACTCCTGAGAAAAATCGGGCCAAGTCACCCTCAATTAAGTCCCATAGTCCTTGATATATCGGCTGTCCTCTTAGAGGCACTGCATTTTCCACAATATTTCTAAACCTGTCTGCCTGCTCAGATGCTATGGCGTACACGTTGATAATGTCAAAATCACCACCTGAGCCACTCACCCAAAACTCCGTTTGCGGCATTTCTATCATGTTTCCATCTCCGTCGGCTTCCATTATTGGTGTGGATATGTCTGTGAGAATTTGCTCGAAAAGGTCAACCCGATAAGGGATTGTTCCTTCTCTCAGGGTTTCTGACATTACTCCGTCAGGCGTTAGAAATTCTCGTAAGAATGACCATGCGCCGTCAATATTCTCGGAAGCTGCGTTTATGCCCATTTGCATAAACGGCACCAACACATTTTCTCCTCCGTCCACAGTGGGTATTCCGAGCACTTCAAAATCACCTTGCATTACTAAGTAACGCCTGAAAGCACCCCATCCAAAAAAGTTCTCAGTTTGTAGTAGCTGCTCGCCACGCGCCATCAATTCATCAGGCTGTGGGGCCCACATTCCCCCACCTCTGTACACAACCCCGTTTAAAATTTTAGCAACCTCGAGAATCTCAATAAAAGCATCACTGTCCAGATTGGCTTCCATCAGGTACCAATCAATAAAGGCTGTTCCTGAGTTTGTCAATATCATCCTCAAAAACCATTCTGAGGATAGGTTAGGAGAAAACGGATAGTGCGTACCATAAGTTTGCCGCACAAACCTTAGGAGTTCCGACGGAGTCCACTGCACAATATGCTCCACTGCTTCCGGCAATCCTATAATGGTGCGCAGTGTAAAATATTCTGCAATCGCACGTAAAGTATTGTCGGGACTCTCAAGGGCAGCCAACATATTAGGGAGAAAATCTGAGCGGCTTAGCATTGGGTCTGCATCAATCAGTGGATATAGGTCTATAAGAAGTTCACTATTCATTCTAAATCCTGACGGAATAATCAGTATGTCAGGACCTTGTCCTGTCATAAGGTCTATTTGAAGGCGAATTATCCCACTCCGCACTCCATCGTAAAAGTCACCGCCGTCAGTGAAGTCAAAGTAGTCAACTACTTCAATAATATATCTATCACTTTCAAGGTTAAATTCCGACACTATCATTGGAAATGTTTCCCCCGGTGCACCTATCTGACCTACGGTGATAACAGTACGGTCATCGGGTGTAGCTCTCGAAAGGGGCGAAAGAATGAATAATTGGAGAATCATTTCATCGTTTTCCCATACTCCTGACAGGATAATCAGTTCTCTGTTTGCAATCTCATATGCGTGGATAATGTGATGAAATCCCTGCTCTACCAAATTGAGCAACACTGTTTGTTCTCCGCTCACAGCATCATGCCCGTAGAGATAAATCCAATCGACAGACAGAAAGTCGAACGTTGAGTCGCTCCCGGCTTTAAACATTCTGTAGTGGTGGTCGGAGACAAGCGGCAGGGTTTCTCCCCAATCATCCTCTTCAAAATTAATTTCTCTGAGTATAGTGGTCGGAAAATTATCAATAGTCATGACACGCTCATCATTTAACCTAATCATGCCTTCACGCCAAACACGGCCATCAAGCTCTAATACAGCATATTCATCGCTCTCTATGTTTAGCAAGTATACTTCTGTACCTAACCCTTTCCACACAGCTACCGCAATGTTTCCATCTCCTGCAAATACTGCCTGCTCTATTTCAAAACTGCCCGGCATTTGAACAAACATATCACTGAAATCAAAACGAAGGAGTTCTCTGCCCATCGCATCAAATTCTGCATAATAAACAGCCAAAATTTCTTCATATTCTTCATCAAACTCCACAGCAAAAATCGCTATGTTCTCGTCGTTTGTTATATCAAATCCGACTATCTGTGTGAACTCTGAGTCAAGTGGAATTTCTGTGCGGCTTATTTCGCCGCCACTTATAGACAAGCTGATTATTACTATAAGCGGATTAGTTGTTGATGTGTCTGTAAAGCCAAAATGAACTATGCCCCCCTGTATCAGCGTAAACTGCAAGCTATAGTCCATATCAGGCAAAGTAACACTTCTTCTGCGATAGGTGTACTCCTCAAACCAATCTAAGTTTGCTTCTATTCCATTACTCAAACTTTCAGTGCTGTTTAGGGTGGAGCCATTTTCCATATTTTCTCCGGAACTTTCCCCATCGTCACATGCCGTGAGCAATAGTAGCGCTGTAATAATTATCAATAACCTAAATAGTTCTTTCAAAAGTAAACACCATTCCTTTCCGGTACTGCCGTTTCGTCTTGCAAATACTAATTGTCAACTCGAAACTATTGCCTTTATTCTTCATTTATTGTAGTATAAAGGAAAAGCAAAACTAAATCAAGATTGGAGCAATAAACTTGTATGCAATATCGCTTAGATAAAAAGTCAGGTAACAAACTCTCTGCACTGGGGCTTGGATGTATGCGTTTGCCCGGTGGTTTTGGCAGAATCGATATGCAAAAGTCGGAAGCTCTTATTATGCGTGCTATTGAGGGTGGTGTGAATTTTTTCGACACAGCATATCTATATCCGGGAAGTGAAGTAGCACTTGGAACTATTCTTGAAAAAAACAAAGCACGTGAGAAGGTGTATATCGGAACAAAGCTTCCGCTCTTTAAGTGCCATAGCTATGAAGATTTCGACAAACTTTTTAATGAAGAACTGGAACGACTCAGAACGAACTATATCGACTATTATTTTATGCATAATCTGTCCGGACTTCACGATTGGAAGCGCCTATGCGAGCTCGGCGTAGAAAAGTGGATTGCAGAGAAAAAAGCAGAGGGCAAAATCAAGCAACTCGGATTTTCTTTTCATGGATTGAAAGATCAGTTTGTGAAACTGATTGATGCATATGAGTGGGATTTTTGCATGATTCAGTACAACTACATCAATATAAACTACCAAGCAGGGCGTGATGGGCTAAAATATGCACACTCAAAGGACATACCCGTAATAATAATGGAGCCTCTGCTCGGCGGACGTCTCGTAAACGACTTGCCGCCCACCGCAGTCAATTTACTAAAACAGAGCGACCCAAATGCCACCTCTGCGTCGTGGGCGCTTCGGTGGATATGGCATCAGAGCGAACCTACAGTCCTGCTCTCAGGCATGAGCGATATGGCACAGCTGGACGAAAACCTCGCACTTGCGGTAAATTCCGAGCCGGAGTGTATGACGGATGACGAATTAAAAATCATCGAAAAAGTAGCCGACATTTTCCAAGAATCGTATAAAATCCCCTGCACAGGTTGCAATTACTGCCTACCCTGCCCAAAAGGCATAAATATCCCCGATAGCTTCCTTGCATACAACACCAGCTACACCATAAGTAGATTTGCAGGGATAACTCAATACGCCACAACCACAGGAGGCTTCAATACCACATTCTCCCTATATGACTGCACAAAATGCGGCCACTGCGAAAAACATTGCCCGCAAAACATCGCAATAGTTGAGCGTATATTAGAGGTCAGAAAACGAATGGAGCCACTTTGGTATCGAACAGCAATAAAAATAGCGAAGAAGGTTATGAAGTAACTTCGAAAGGAATGGACATTTTATGAAAGAGAGAATTTTTTCTGCTCCGGGGCGTGTGGAGATTGGTGGAAACCATACCGACCATCAGCATGGCTCAGTGCTTGCTTCGGCGGTGAATTTGGAAGTTACATGCGCAGTAACACCAAACGGCACAAACACTGTGAGCCTGAAAAACAAACAATATGGAGACCTCAGCGTTGACCTCAGCACGCTCACTTTGCAAGAGAGCGAAAAGGAGACCACAGCCGCTCTTGTCAGGGGTGTTGCCGCATGGTTTGACGCGCGTAGCCATGCAATAGGCGGCTTCGACGGAGTAATTGAGTCTACTATACCCGCAGGTTCAGGATTGTCCAGTTCAGCGGCATTTGAGGTGCTCATAGGCAATATCTTTAAAGGATTGTTCGGCGCAGATGTATCACCGCTTGACATTGCAATTGCAGGACAATATGCCGAAAACGAATACTTCGGCAAACCGTGTGGACTCATGGACCAAGCCGCTTCCAGTTTTGGCGGCCTGAGCAAAATAGACTTCACCGACCCCGAAAATACTAAGGTAACACCCATTGATGCAGACTTGACGGGATATTCGCTGTGCGTTGTGGACACAGGCGGTTCTCACGCTGATTTGACACACGAATATGCGGCAATACCAAGCGAAATGAAAGCAGTGGCAAATCATTTTGGCGAAAGCTATTTAAGTGAAGTTTCAAGCGATGTGTTTTACGCAGAAATCGACAAACTCAGGCATCTGAGTAGCAGGGCAATTCTCCGTGCTATCCACTTTTACGACGATAACGCACGCGTATCAAAACAAACCGCCGCATTAAAGTGCGGTGATATTCAAGCATTTTTAAACTTAGTAAATGAATCCGGGCGCTCGTCTCTCGCATATTTACAAAACGTGTTCACAGGCACAACACCACACGACCAAGGTCTAACACTGGCACTCGCACTTTCGGAGAAAGTTCTCGATGGAAAAGGTGCATGGCGGGTGCATGGCGGCGGATTTGCCGGAACGATACTCGCATTTGTGCCTGATGAGCTAAAAGAGCAATACAAATCAAAAATGTCAGCATTTTTCGGCGACAAGGCGTGCCATTTTTTAAATGTGCGAAAAGAGGGCGGCATTGAGTTAGGTGAATTAGGTAAAATTTAACTAAATGAAAGAGTTTATCATATCAAAAAACGATGCCGGTCAACGGCTTGATAGATTTGTAGCAAAGGTTGTACCTCTGCTTCCGTCTTCTCTTGTGCAGAAATATATCCGCATTAAGCGAATCAAGGTCAGCGGCAAGGGCGCAAAACGGGACTATAAACTTACAGATGGCGATACTGTGCAAATGTATGTAAATGATGAGTTTTTCGAGACACCTACAGAGGAGACTGTCTATCTCAAGATTTCTGACCCTGCACTTGATATTGTCTACGAGGATGAAAACATCATGCTCATAAACAAGCCTGTCGGGATTCTTTGCCACAGTGACGGCAGTTTTGACTACAGCTCAATAATCGCACGAGTTCAGGCGTATTTGCACAAAAGCGGTGAATGGCGACCACGCGATGAAAACTCATTTACACCCGCTCTTTGCAATCGCATTGACCGAAACACGTCAGGAATAGTAATTGCCGCAAAAAACGCTGAAACTCTGCGCATTATCAATGAAAAAATAAAAGATCAAGAACTTGACAAGTTTTACCTCGCCGCAGTACATGGCTCACCAAAACCACCACAGGGGCGGCTTGAGGGATATATCTTCAAGGATTCTGTTAAAAATCGTGTCTACGTGACCCAAAACAGCCAACCCGGTGCAAAAACCGCCATAATGGAGTACAAAACGCTTAAAGCAAAAGAAAATCTTTCGCTACTCGAATGCCGGCTAATAACAGGGCGAACCCACCAAATACGCGCACAACTCGCCGACATCGGACACCCCATACTCGGCGACAGCAAATACGGCAGCCAGCGTAAAGATAAACCCTATGGCGAAACAAGGCAAGCACTCTGCTCGTATAAATTAATTTTTTCTTTTAAGTCTGATGCGGGGATTTTGGAGTACTTGCATAACCAAGAGTTTAAGCTCAATAAAATTAATTTTTCAGACAAGTATTTTAGCGATGTATAAAAAAGAAAACCGGTAAAAAGAAATTTTAGGCAACTTTTCACTTGACAATTGAAAGCTATGGCATTATATTGTTCTTCTACGCAAAAAATCACGTTCATGTCCGCATACCTTTCTACGCGAACTCGGGTACAGATAAGGGGGAGGATAAATGGAAAAAGGGTTGATTCGCCTCTCGGAGTGTAGAGTGGCGTTTGACGGCGACGTTGTTTTAGACAACATTAACCTGTATGTAAAAGATAAAGAGTTCCTCACACTTCTTGGTCCCAGCGGTTGCGGTAAAACCACAACGCTTAGGATTATTGGCGGATTCCTGAAACCTGATTCAGGAGATGTCTTTTTTGATGGTGTGAGGATTAATGATGTCCCGCCGCATAAGCGTATGGTCAATACAATTTTCCAAAAGTATGCGCTTTTTACTCATTTAAACGTATTTGATAATGTGGCATTTGGTCTGAAACTTAAGCGCCCTGAGGGCAAGAAGCTCAGTAAGAGTGAAATCTCAGAGCGTGTTTTGGCTATGCTTGAAGTTGTGAGCCTAAAGGGCTTTGAAAAACGCAGCGTATCCACATTGTCAGGTGGACAGCAACAGCGTGTGGCGATTGCGCGTGCGCTTGTTAACGAGCCTAAAGTGCTTTTGCTTGACGAACCGCTCGGCGCTCTGGATATGCGCCTTCGTAAAGATATGCAAAACGAGCTAAAGCAAATCCAGCAAGACACGGGTATCACTTTTGTATATGTCACTCATGACCAAGAGGAAGCTCTTGCCATGTCCGACACTGTTGTTGTTATGGATCTCGGTGTCATTCAGCAGATTGGCACTCCGGAGGATATCTACAACGAACCTAAAAATGCTTTCGTCGCTGATTTTATCGGCGAGAGTAATATTGTCGATGGTATCATGAGGGTCGATGGTGTTGTGGAAATTTTCGGAAGAAAGTTTGACTGTCTCGACAAGGGGTTTGAGCCTAATGAGGCCGTTGATGTCGTTATCCGGCCGGAAGATGTGGACATCGTGGAATATGAGTCGGGTCAACTCACAGGCACAGTCACTGCGATTACTTTTCGGGGTGTCATGTACGATATAATTGTCGATTTTCACGGTTTCAAATGGCTCATTCAAACAACCGACCTCTGCCCTGTCGGCACAAAAATCGGCATTAAAATTGAACCCGACGGTATTCACGTCATGCCTAAAAGCAAATATTCAGGCATGTACGGCGACTACAGCTCGTACAGCACAGATTATGAAGACATCAGCGATGTTGAGTATGACGAAGAGGAAATCGAAAACGTGTAGGGGACGCGCCGCGGTGACCTCGCAGATGGTGGGCAATTTACTCCGCTTTTTTGCGAGCCATCGGGATCTACACCGCTGTTCTCGCAAAAAAGACTCCGTAAACAGCCCACAATCTGCTGGACTTCAGCAAAACTGGATTAAGGGTATTTCATATGCTAAAGCCAAAACATTTTTCAATTCCATATGTCATCTGGATGGCGATATTTGTTGTCGCTCCGGTGCTTCTTACTGTCGGTTATGCTTTCACTACGCGAGAAGGCGCACTCACGTTGGCTAATTTTGCCGAGATGTACAGATTCTGGCCGTTTTTCCTGCGCTCTTTTCAGCTTGGTATTATCTCTACTCTTGTTTGCATTGCGCTTGGTTATCCGCTTGCATATATACTTTCGCGCGAAAGCTCACGTGTGCAAAGGCTTCTCATAATGCTTGTAATTCTACCGCTCTGGATGAATTTTTTGCTCAGGACATATGCTTGGATGGCTTTGCTTGCAAATACGGGTATCATCAATACATTCCTTGAAACAATCGGTCTTCCGACTTTTCGTGTGATGAATACTCCAACAGCCGTTGTCATAGGTATGGTGTATAACTTCCTGCCGTTTATGGTGCTTCCGATTTATTCAGTGCTTGTAAAGATTGACCGAAGTTTGATAGAGGCGGCGCAAGACCTCGGCGCAAACTCACGCAGTGTTTTTCGAAAGGTAGTTGTTCCAATGAGCCTGCCGGGTGTGTTGTCCGGTGTGATGATGGTGTTTGTTCCGTCGGTGTCTACGTTTGTTATTTCGCAACTGCTTGGCGGCGGCATGGTTATGCTCCTCGGCGATTTGATAGAGAGGCAGTTTCTTGGTGCGGCATTTAATCCGCAACTCGGCAGTGCCGTTGCGCTTGTTATGATGGTTATTGTAATATTCTTCATGGTTGTGATGAATCGCTTCGGCGAGAGTGACGGAAGGTTGGTGAGAGGCGGACAATGACAAAGAAACCGGGATTTTTTGGCAGAACGTATATTGGACTGATACTGCTTTTTCTGTATGCGCCGATTGCCTTGCTTATCGTATTTTCATTTAACGACTCACGAAGCCGTGTTGTGTGGAGTGGCTTTACATTTGACTGGTATCGTACACTTCTGCAAAATAATATGATAATGGATTCTTTTTATACATCGCTTTCACTTGCATTAATTTCTGCTGTTATCGCAACAATAGCCGGGGTTTTGGCGGCTGTCGGATTTTTCTATATGCGCAGTAAATGGCGCACTCCCCTCTTGCAGATAAACAATATCCCCATGATGAACGCCGACATCGTAACAGGTGTCTCCATGACTCTGCTTTTCATCACTCTTGGTTCTTTTCTACGGTTTAATCTTGGGTTCACCACATTATTACTTGCGCACGTCACGTTTAGCATACCATACGTTGTCATGTGCATAATGCCAAAGCTCAGACAGCTTGACTTAAATTTAGTCGATGCCGCATGTGACCTTGGCTGTACATGGATGGTTGCGTTTAGAAAAGTTATAATACCTGAAATATTACCGGGAGTAATCAACGGGCTTATAATTGCATTTACTCTATCCATTGACGATTTCATCATAAGTTATTTCACATCAGGCGGAAATGTCATGACACTGCCTATGCAAATTTTTGCAATGACCCGCAGGCGCACAACGCCTGAGATAAACGCTCTATCGACAATTTTATTTGTGACCGTTCTGACTCTGCTCATTATCGTAAATGTTCGCCAGGCAAGGCAGGAAGAACGAGATAGAAAAGCACTTTTGGATAAACGTTGATTGTGCTTAGCTTTAGATAGCCGGCAAGTTAAATTCAGTTAATACTGATTAAATAATGAAAGTTGAGGGAAAATAATGAAAAAAATCTTATTGGTGGCTTTAATCCTGAGTTTGCTCACATTGCCTTTATTGGTTGGCTGTGAGGAGCAAGCTGAGATTGTGGGTGAGGTTCATGTTCACAACTGGGGTGAGTTTATTAATCCTGACGTTTTACGCATTTTTGAAGAAGAGTACGGTATCAGGGTAATTTACAACACATATGCCACAAATCAGGTGCTTTACGCACAACTCCATATGGGAACGATTGTCGCCGATGTTGTTATTCCATCAGACTATATGATAGCAAGGCTCATCGCGGAAGACATGCTCTATGAGCTAAATTTCGACAACATTCCAAACATTGAGCTGATTGACCCGAGATTTCGTAATCTGCATTTTGATCCCGATGAGAGGTTCGCCGTTCCATACATGACAGGCACGGTCGGAATCATCTATAACACCAGATTCATCACCGAGACTCCAACAAGTTGGAATGCTCTGTGGAATCCTGAGTTTGCAGGACAAATCCTCATGTTTGATAACCCCCGCGATGCTTTTGGTATAGCTCTTAAGTATCTCGGTTTTTCTCAGAACACATCTAATGAAGATGAAATAATGCAAGCATTTGATGTCTTAGTGGCACAGAGAGATGTCTTGCAAGCCTACGTAATGGATCAGATTTTTGACCTTATGGAATCAGGCGAGGCGTGGATTGGCCCGTACTACATGGGCGATTTTCTATGGATGTACGAAACAAACCCTGATTTGGCTTTTGCCATTCCTCACGAAGGCACAAATGCTTTCGTTGATGCTATGGTAATTCCACGCGGCGCACCAAACCGAGAAAATGCGGAACTCTTCATAAACTTCATGGCACGCACCGACATCGCCCTTATGAACATGTCTGCTATTATGTATTCATCTGCAAACTTTGAAGCGGCGGCACTCTATGCCGCAGAGATAGAACCTTGGAAGTATGCGATAATGTTCCCATCTGCCGAAGTTATGGATAATACAGAGGTGTTCATGCACCTTCCGCAACACATCCTAGACCTCTATGACAGACTCTGGACTGAACTAAAAAGTTAAAACATATGGAACTGCAAGTTATCTTAAATCAAATGGCTGTCCTCTTTTTGTTAATGGCAGTTGGGTTTGTTATCGGCAAGGCAAAGCTGATTACATCAGAGGGAAATCGGATTTTCTCAAAATTCGTCCTCTTTGTCGCTATGCCTTGCACCTTGCTCAGCTCGGTGCTTGCATCTGACGCAACAATCAGTGCCGCTGACACGTTCTTCTTTCTTCTATTGGCGGCTTTGATGTTTGCAATCGCCTTTGCTATTGCTCTGCCCATAATTCGCCTTCTGGGCGGAAAAAAAGAGGACAGAGGGATTCTTTCCTATACGGCAGTTTTCGGAAACGTCGGATTTATGGGAATCCCCATCAGCACAGCGATCTTTGGGATTGAGTCTGCTTATTATGTTGCCCTCACCATTGTTGTCTTTAGCCTACTGGCATTTTCTGTAGGCATATTAATGGTCTCCGGAAAGGGCGATAGCTTTAGCTTAAAGCCACTATTCAACCCCACACTCATTGTCTCTGTTTTAACAATTCCTATTGCAATTTTTGATGTAAGTTTTCCTTTTATTATAACTGACACCATCTCTTCAATCGGGGTTATAGCGACTCCAACAGCTATGATTGTAACAGGTGCAACACTTGCCTATATTCCACTTAAAAGTTTATTCTATGAATGGCGTGTATTCCCGGCTACCGCACTAAAACTTATTGCCATACCCATTGTTGTGTGGTTGATTTTTAGGCTTTTTGTAACAGACGAGTTGATACTCGGAATACTCGTTGTGCTGTCAGCTATGCCAACTGCTGTCATGGCAGTCATGTTTGCTATACAATACAATGGAAACGAGCGCACAGCGACCGCAGGAGTGTTCTTAACAACCCTGCTATGCGCTGTAACCGTGCCGCTGCTGGTTTATTTTTTGATTATTTGAATGTAGGGGCGACCGTCCCCGGTCACCCACAGGTTAGGTGCAGATGTAAAGGAGAATCATTATGTACATTATTGGAGAAAAGCCATTAACAATTGATGATGTTGTGCGTGTGGCACGGCATAGGGAGCGTGTTTCGCTGTCACCTTTGACTATCGAGCGCATGAAAAAAAGCAGAGTATGGGTTGATGAGATATTAGAGTCTGAAAAGCCTGTCTACGGTATAAATACAGGGTTTGGCGAGCTCAGTAAAATATTTATCCCACATGATGAGCGCGCGCGACTACAGCGAAATCTTATTTTAAGCCACTGCACCGGCGTTGGCGAGCCACTGTCTGAAGATGTCTGCCGTGCTGTAATGCTTCTCAGTGTAAACTCGCATAGTGCGGGTTATTCAGGCATTCGCCCCGAGACGACACTGGGGCTTGTTGCGCTACTCAATAATGATGTACACCCGCATGTTCCATGCAAAGGTTCTGTCGGTTCGAGTGGTGATTTAGCTCCGCTATCGCATGTTGCCGCTGTTTTGCTCGGCGAAGGACAGGTCATTGTGGATGGCAAGGAAGTACCTGCCGGTGCGGCGCTCAAATCGCTTGGTTTAGAGCCGCTTGAATTATCCGGCAAAGAAGGGCTTGCGCTCATTAACGGCACTCAGGTTATGACCTCCATTGCGGCACTCACTTGTTTTGATGCAATCAAGCTGATGAAAACCGCAGATATTGCCGCCGCACTTTCGCTTGAAGCTCTGAGAGGAACCGTGACTGCTTTTGACCCGCGGATAGCTATGATTCGCCCCCACATCGGGCAGGCAGTTTCGGCAGAAAATATTATCCGCTTGACCGACGGCAGTGAGGTTATGGAAGACCACGCAGGTTGTGATAAAGTTCAGGACGCATACTCCTTGCGCTGTGTTTCGCAAGTCCACGGTGCATCAAAAGATGCCCTGCGCCGTGTGCTTGAAACGGTAAATGTAGAACTAAACTCCGTGACCGACAATCCACTTGTTATGGCGGACACAGGCGAAATAATTTCAGGGGGCAACTTCCACGGCCAACCTATGGCACTGGTCATGGATTATCTCAAAATTGCCGTTTCCGAGCTTGGAAATATCTCTGAGCGGAGATTAAACCGCTTGGTGGATCGTACACTGAGCGATTTACCTGCATTTTTAACAGCATATCCGGGTGTCAACTCAGGCTTTATGATACTGCAATACACCGCCGCCGCTCTGGTAAGTGAAAACAAGGTGCTTGCGCACCCTGCATCAGTGGATTCAATCCCAACCTCAGCAAACCAAGAAGATCACGTGAGCATGGGTACAATAGCCGCCAGACAGGCGAGGGAGATTTTAGAAAATGTGCGAAATGTACTCTCTATCGAACTTCTCGCCGCTGCCCAAGGCTGTGACTTTCTTAAACCCCAGAAGCCCGGAAAAGGCACAAAAGCCGCACATGACAAAATCCGCTCAGTTGTGGCACATCTGGAAGAAGATAGAGTTCTGGCACCTGACATCTTGGAAATTTATAGGATAATTTGTGACGGCTCAATAGTAGAAGTTGTCGAGGACGTAATTGGTGAGCTGAAAATATAGGCGAAACGCTAGCAACAGGCGGGGTTTGCTTCCCCCGCCTGCCTAATGAGTTGTTCGATTAAATTTAGTCAGGTAATGTGTAGTTGACACATTCTGCGCGTAGTCGCAGAATGACAGTTAGTTTAGACTTTTTCAGTATCATAGATACATGGCTTGACCTTTACATCACCTTCGCACCATGTTGGACTTGTGTGATATATGCAACACTTTTATCGTCGCTGACAGTGTACAACACACGATATTTTCTATAGATGATCTCACGTTTTTTTGGATTTTCGAACTCTGGTGTTATACGTCCAACTTCAGCCGACAATTCAAGTTGAGTTTCTACACTATCCATTAAATCATTCAAGAATTCCTCAGCGTTTCTTGGAGAATCCTCTGCTATATACTTATAGATTTCTGCCATATACTGCAATGACTCGTCGGTCCATAATGCTTTTGCCACTATGCACCTGCCAGTTCACGGACTCGTTGTTTTGCTACATCTTTCTCATAGTATCGTCCGGCTTCGATGTCAGCTTCTGCCCGATGATCACTAAACCAGACGTTAAGTGCCTGCACTATTTCCTGATAGCTATAGACCTCAGGCATGGCAGTAACAAGTTCCAATACACGTTGCTTATCGGGCATATTGCTCACGCTCCTATCTAACTAAAATTCGACTTCTTAGAGTATATCAAAAAATCACAGCACTGTCAAAAACAACACCAAACTTTTAATTTACGGATTTTTGTTTATATCGTTTCAGCAAATCAGCAACAGGCGGGGTTTGCTTTCCCCGCCTGCCTTAGTCATATGGAAAAATTAAATTTAGTCAGGTAATGTGTAGTTGACACATTCTGCGCCTTTTGCAGCTTCTATAATGCGAGGAATAATTCCGCCTTTGAAGATTTCGCAACATGCGCGGTCAGGCCCCATCAAGTCGCCGCCGCTATCCATCGCAGAAGCACGGCAACCTGTGCAACACTGATATTTAAACTCACATTCTGCACATTCAGGGCAGTTTTCCAAAAAGTCAGCAACAGTCGAGCCGATGAGCCGCATATATGCTGAATCTGTAAGGCATTTCACAAGCCCAATCTCTGTTACAAGCGGGTAATCTTTTTGCACATCAAGCCCTGAGAGCGACATGCATGGCAGTATGCGCCCCTCAGCAGAGATATACATTACTTTTCTTGCGTGACCGCAGATAACTTGCCGTCCTGCCGCATCTGTTCCATCACATTTTACGGAAGGCAGCATGTATTTCATCTCACCCTTGCGCCCATAGAAAAATCCGCCGAGTTGAATATTAATCGGTGCGCCATCCTCAAAATAGTGAGGAAGGTAGTTAAGATATACTTCATACAGTTCCTGCGTAGTGAGATTGGCATCACCTGCATTTTCAATCCATGCACCTGACATTGAAGCGGGATTGGTTTTAACAGAGCCGACACCGAGCGAGGCTAAGAGATTAATGCTTTCACGCAAAGTGTGCTTGTTGCGCTGATGCAAGCATAGTTCAGTGTTTGTGGCATAACCTCTGTCTCTGCATAGCTTAAAAGCATTTATAACAGTCTTTTCCGAGCCTTCGATTCCTCGAAGCCAGTCATGTTGACCAACACCATCAAAGCTTATGCTGAAGGTCGGCATAATGCGCCTTCTTTCTAAAGCATCTAAAAGCTCCTCTGTCACCAGTTCACCATTTGAGTGAATCGATTGGATTTGTATTCCATAGGCTATCAAGCGGTCTACCAAGTCCCAAAAATCATCTCTATACAAGGCCTCGCCGCCTGTCAGTGTTACATTTTTAATACCGCACTCATGGAGCTGGTCTATAATGCTGAAACACTGCTCACGTGAGAGCTCACCGAATTTTGCATCAGGTGCCGACATATAGCAGTGCCTGCATTTATAGTTACACCTGCCCGTTATAGACCAGTGTGCCGTGTCGATATATCGCGATGGATACATATGATACTTCTGCCAAGGTCTTAAGTGCATTTTCGGGCATTGTTCAATAATGCCCATCTCTTTTGCTTTGTCAATCACATCCATGTAAAGCGGCAAAGTTGAAATAGGTCCGATTTCTGTCTGTCCGTCACACATTGACAGAGCATCAAACTCAACTTTTCCAAGAAACATAACATTGCTGTTATCAAGTTCAGTCAATGCGTATGGCAACTTTTGCCACCCACGCAATGCGATGTTGTTTTTTAGTTTATAGTGCATACCTTTCCTCCAAGTAAACGATTTTTCACAATGCTTGACCGCGGAATCCACCACCACCGCCGAGTGCACAGACACAAATCCAATGCCAATCAACTGCATCACCGCCTTGACCATAGCCTGCACATCCGCAGCCCCACGCTATGCCTCCGGAGTGTCTTCCGCCGCCACCGCCGGCAAATGCGCACACGCATCCTCCGGTTAGCTCTTTCGGACATGGAAGGATTCTTTTGCCGCCTGCAACTGTTTCGAGTTCACTTTCATCAATTTCCCCGCTCAGTTCAGATTTTTTTGCTTTCATATGGTCCTCAAGCTCAGCTTCGGTAAAACTATAGCCTTCGGCTTTTGCAAACCGGATTGTTTCTGCAAGCATTTCTTCTTCAGGCGGGTTTTTACCGCCGTATTTTTCGTTTAATTTCTGTGCTTTGTCTTGCAAAGCTTTGTCATTTGCAAGTGCTTCATAAAATTTTTGTACGTTCGTCATGTTAGAATCCATTCCTTTCAGTAATCTTTAGGCACAAATAGCCCATGAAAAGGCATGGATTTTTTGTGCATCATTTGCGGTTCCTCGCAAGGGGAACCGCAAATCGTACATTCCCCCGTTACCGTGAGCGGAATCCACCGACACCGCCCGCCATGCAGATACAAATCCAGTGCCAGGCAATTGCATCACCGCCTTGACCGTAGCCTGCACATCCGCAGCCCCATGCTATTTCGTCGTTGTTGTGCCTTCCGCCGCCACCGCCGGCCCAATAGCACACACAACCTCCGCTTATGTCTTTCGGCTGGTGGACGAATCCACCTGCAACCGCTTCGAGTTCGCTTTCATCAACTTCTCCGCCCATTTCAGATTTTTTTGCTTTCATATATTCCTCAAGCTCAGCTATAGTAAAACTATAGCCTTCGCTCTCGGCAAATCGGACCGATTCTGCAAGAACCTCACATTCAGGCAGTTTTTCATCGCCGTATTTTTCGTTTAATTTCTGTGCTTTTTCTTGCAAAGTTTTGTCCTTTGCAAGTGCTTCATAAAATTTTTGTACGTTTGTCATGTTCTTTCTCCTTTTTTTGAGTAAGCTTGTTTCTGTTTTTTCCGCTTTTCTTGTCTCTCGACTTTCGCAATTGCCTAATCTTGTATTGTAATGTAAGCTCCTCCGACACCGGTACCTACGCAAGCACATATTATGTGCCAATCTTTTGCGTCTCCGCCTTGACCATAGAATGCACATCCGCAGCCCCACGCTGTTGTGTCTCCGTTGTGTCGTCCGCCGCCACCGCCGGCAAATGTACATATACAAAATCCGGTCGCATCATCCGGAACATTCACACCTCTTATAACGCCTCCGGCAACTGCTTCGAGTTCACTTTCGTCAATTTCCCCGCCCATTTCAGATTTTTTTGCTTTCATATATTCCTCAAGCTCAGCTTCGGTAAAGCTATAGCCTTCAGCTTTTGCGAACCGAATCGTTTCTGTAAGCATTTCTTCTTCAGACAGGTTTTTATCGCCGTATTTTTCGTTTAATTTCTGTGCTTTTTCTTGCAAAGTTTTGTCTTTCTCGAAAGCCTCATAAAATTTTTGTATGTTACTCATGTTCTTTCTCCCTTTATATTTCGGCAAGTTTATTTCTGTTTTTCTCCGTTTTCCAAAGCGCCCGCAGGGTCGTGTGATTTGTTAGTCACGTGCGCCGCTACCTGAAACGATACACAAACAAATCGCGTGCCACTCTCTTCCATCGCCGCCTTGACCGTAACCGGGGCAACCGCAGCCCCATGCGGTCTCCACTCCCACTCTACTATGCTTTCCGCCGCCGCCGCCGCCGAAAACACAAATGCATCCGCCGGTTATAGGGGTCGGCCACTCTCGGAATCTGCCTCCGGCAACTGCTTCGAGTTCACTTTCATCAAGTTTCCCGCCCGGCTTAGATTTTTTTGTTTTCATATATTCCTCAAGCTCAGCTACAGTAAAACTATAGCCTTCGCTCTCAGCAAATCGGACCGATTCTGCAAGCATCTCTTTTTCAGACGGTTTTTTATCGCCGTATTTTTCGTCTAGTTTTTGCACTCTGTTTCGTAGCGCTTCGTCTCTTATAAGGGCGTCATAAAATTTTTGTACGTTAGTCATGTTCTATCTCCTTTTATTTTTCTGCCAAATTTTGGCGCACTCCGTTTGGCTACCGTCACTACCCTGCAAATGGGAGCGTGACACCATTTGCAGAGCAATAGCGGTTTTATGGAATTTGCATTGATAAGCACTTCAATATTTAGGTTCGCCGCCGCCCGCAGAGCCGGATGACTTGCCGGCGCAACTTTCGCAACTTCCTAATTTCTATCATGAGCAAGGAGACCGCCGGCACCGGCGTACGCGCAAATACATATAATGTGCCAATCTCTTCCGTCTCCGCCTTGGCCGTAGTGAAAACATCCGCAGCCCCATGTTGTTGAGCCTCCGTTGTGTCGTCCGCCGCCACCGCCGGCAAGTGCACATACACATTTCCCGGTCGCATCATCCGGAACATTCACACCCTTTACAACGCCTCCGGCAACTGCTTCGAGTTCACTCTCATCAAGTTTCTCGCCCAGTTCAGCTTTTTTTGCTTTCATGTACTCCTTAAGCTCAGCTTCAGTAAAGCTATAGCCTTCAGCCTTTGCGAACCGAACCGTCTCTGCAATCGCTTCATCTTCTTTCGGCTTATTTTCTTCATACTTTTTGTTTAGTTCTTTTGATTTCTCCTGTAATTTCTCGTCTCTTGCAAGTGCCTCATAAAATTTTTGTACGTTACTCATGTTCTATCTCCCTGCTTTATTTTTTATTATTAGTCGATTGCGATGATTAACTACCTCACATATGTCCCGGTTACATGTCCGAGCCTATAAACGGTGGTTTCAAAAGAGAAAGTGGTCTCCGTCAATTCGAGTATTATGTATATAATTTCCATGGTGAAATCATAGTCCGGAGGAAATTCATCGGGGTCGTCCGGCACTCCCTCTTGCAAAACTGCCAAATTTCCGTCAGCGTCTATCGACCACTCAAACTCTCCGCCAAATTCGCCTTCGAAAACCGAGCTACCCGTGCCATCGGCGTAAAAAGTTAGAGAATCCGACAATCCGACGATGTTGCCTTCATAGAGATGCCATGTGCCCATTAATCGGTCAGCAACATCTGCGTCAGATTCCTCGGCCGCACATGATGTCAGTGCTGCCACCAGCAGCATAACCGCAAAGGTCAATAGCATTATTTTTTCAAGTGTGCGCCGACGGTGCGTTTTTTCTCGTGAAATTATTTTGATTTGTTCCATGATGTTTTCTCTCCTCATACAATATATCGTATTATTAGGCATGTGCTCATGCTGCTACTCATTGCAATTTTTCAGTATACGAAGATTAATCTTTAACACTAAAAGACACCGCCTCCGCCACCGAGACCCTTGCAAATACATATAGCGTGCCAATCTCTTGCGTCTCCACCTTGACCGTAGCCTGCACATCCGCAGCCCCAAGATCTTGTACCTTCGTAGTGCGTTCCGCCGCCACCGCCCAAAACTGAACATGCACAACCTCCGGTCAAATCTTCCGGAGCATTCACACCCCTCACAAAGCCTCCGGCAACTGCCTCAAGCTCGTCTTCACCTATTTCCTTGGTAATTTCAGCTTGTTTGCTTTCGATATACTCCCTAAGCTCCGCTTCAGTAAAACTGTAGCCTTCGGCTTTTGCAAATTCAACTATCTCTGCAATCACTTCATCTTCTATCGGTTTTTTTTCTTCATACTTTTTGCTCAGTTCTTTTGATTTCTCTTGTAATCTCTTCTCTTTCCCGATAGCCTCATAAAATTCTTTTACGTTACTCATGTTTATTCTCCCTTATATTTGAGTAAGGTTTTAGTGGAGAGGGTGACCCCGCAGGACCGGGTGATTTGTGACTGCGACTTTCGCAATTTCCTAATTTTTTATTATACGAAGGTTAATCTTTAGCACTAAAGGACGCTGCCTCCGCCACCGAGGCCCTTGCAAAGACATATAACGTGCCAATCTCTTGCGTCTCCGCCTTGACCGTAGCCTGCACATCCGCAGCCCCACGATGTTGTGCCTCCGTTGTGCGTTCCGCCGCCACCGCCCAAAATTGAACACGCACAACCTCCGGTCAAATCTTCCGGAGCAGTCACACCACTTATAAAGCCTCCGGCAACTGCCCCAAGTTCTTTTTCATCTATTTCCGTGGTAATTTCAGTTTGTTTGTTTTTGATATACTCCTTAAGCTCCGCTTCAGTAAAACTGTAGCCTTCAGCTTTTGCAAATTTAACTGTCTCTGCAATCGATTCATCTTCTGTCAGCTTTTTTTCTTCATACTTTTTGTTCAGTTCTTTTGATTTCCCTTGTAATTTCTCGTCTTTCCCGAGGGTCTCATAAAATTTTTGTACGTTAGTCATGTCCATTCCCCTTTTATTTTTTGTTTGTTTTTAGTTTATAATGCATAATATTATCAGTGCTGGGATGCTCCCGGTGCGCCACCACCGCCGAATACGCAGAGACAAATCCAATGCCACTCGGCTGCATCGCCGCCTTGACCGTAAAATGCACATCCGCAGCCCCAGGCAATTGTGCCTCCTGTGTGTCGTCCGCCACCTCCGCCGGCAGCTACGCACACGCACATACCGCTGGTATCTTCCGGCCATTTAAGGACTTCGCCACCGGCAACCGCTTCGAGTTCGTTTTCGTCAATTTCTCTGCTTTGTTCAGTTTTTCTTGCTTTCATAAATTCCTCAAGCTCAGCTTCGGTAAAGCTATAGCCTTCGGCTTTTGCAAACCGGATTGTTTCTGCAAGCATTTCGCCCTCGGACGGCTTTTCATCGCCGTATTTTTCGTTTAGCTTTTGTACTTTTGCTTGCAGTGCCTCGTCTTTTGCAAGGGCTTCATAAAATTTTTGTACGTTGCTCATGCTTTTCCTCCTTTTATTTTATTTGATTTTTTGCACCTTTGTTCGCATTATTTGTGATGTGGGTTATGAAGGAATGGTCATTATTATAAATTCCCACCGCCGCCGCCGAGCCCGCAGACACAAATCCAATGCCAATCTTTTGCATCGCCGCCTTGACCGTAGCCTGCGCACCCGCAGCCCCACGCTACCGAGCCCTCTGTATGCCTTCCGCCACCGCCGCCTGCAAATGCGCATATACATTTACCGTGAAGATCGTCCGGCTTTCCAAAGAGACCGCCCCCTACTACGGCTTCAAGTTCTTCTGTCCCTAACTCTTCCGGGCTCTCAGCTTTCCTTTTATCGTTATAAGCTTTAAGCTCAGCGGATGTAAAGCTGAATCCTTCGGCTTTTGCAAATTCGGTCGCCTCAGCAAGCATTTCCTCTTCAGACGGTTTATTTTTGTCATACTTTTCGTTTAGTTTTTGCGCTCTGCCTTGAAGTTCCTTGTCTTTTGCGAGAGCCTCGTAGAAATTTATTATGTTATCCATTGCTTTATCTCCTCTTTTAGATTTGTTTAATGAGTTATACCGTCTGTCTCTTCACAAGTTCATAAAATTCGCCCTTCTTTTCTAAGAGCTCGTCATAGCCTCCTTCTTCTATTATTTTGCCGCCGCTGAGCACTATAATCCGGTCACAGCCTTTTATGGTTGAAAGCCTGTGCGCTATGGCTATTCTTGTCGCCTTCAGCGATTCAAGTGACTCGGTAACATGTTTTTGCGTGAGATTGTCGAGCGCACTGGTCGCCTCGTCAAAGAAAATAATCTTTGGCTTTGAAATCAGGGCACGGGCTATCAATAATCGCTGGCGTTGCCCTCCGGATACGGCACCGCCTCCCTCTGAAATGACTGTGTGCATACCCATTGGCATATCTCTTATGTCTTGTGCGATACCTGCCATTTCTGCCGCATTCCAGGCATCTTCAATGGTTTTCCACGGTGCTGTCAAAACAATGTTGGCAAATATTGACCCCGCCACCAACTTTCCGTCCTGCAATGCAACTCCGATACATTGCCGCAGTGACCTCAGGTCAAGACTACTGAGGCTATGTCCATCATAATAGACATCACCCGCCTCCGGTTCTTCAAATCCAAGCAAAATACGAAGAAGCGTCGATTTTCCGCAACCTGTCTTGCCTACAATGGCGAGATATTCACCTGATCTGATTTTTAAATCTATATCATCAAGTATTAAAGGGCCGTCCTTACGATACCGAAAAGATATGTTGTTGAGTTCCATACTCCCTGAGAGTGATGTGATTTGTCTTTTATTTTCTGTAGTTTCCGGCTCACATTCCATCAGCGGTCTTATCATTTCGAGATTGACCCTGATGTCCGCAAAAGTGTTTGTAAGCCCTGAGAGCATCATTATTGCACCACTCAAAGCGCCATATGCCGCCATAAATGCAAGATAATCAGAGACACTTATTTCATGGTACCCCGCTACAAAATAGAGCAAAATAGTTCCAAGCGTACTAATCAGCAAATTGATAGGTACAAGGAGCCTCAGAAAAACAGGTGGTGAATAGGTGAGTTGCCCCACTGTTTTGTAACTTTTTGCCCATTTTGCAAATGCGCGTTTTTCTGCACCCGCAAGCTTTATTTTCTGTATGCCTGAGATCAAAGCATATAACATCGAAGAGAGTTTCGCCCCGGCTTTCATACGCTTGCGGGAAATTCTCATTGTAAGTAGTGTTGTCAGAACGGACGTCGTAAGCATTGAAATAATAACTAAAAATCCCGGCACAACCATCTCCGGTGCATAGAGATGCATTTGAAAAAGATAGATAAAGGAAAATAATGCAGTGAGACCTGTCGACATAACTGTGTTTGTAATGGTGTGGCAAAGCGACATAAGTCCACTCATGCGGTTTGCCACTTCACCTGCACCATAGTCTTTAAAAAATGTCACAGGCAGGGATAGCACCCTCATCATAGCCGCATTCTGTACACGCAGGAAAAGGGCTGAATATCTCGTTAACATTAGGCTCTTCGCCAACCCGAAAAGAAGTGCGCCAACGGCTGTTCCGGCTAATAAAAAGCCAACAGCCAGAATATTCATCCTAATGCCTGACGGTATGACCGTTCCGTAAAGCTGGCTCTGCACATATGGAGATGCAAGTCCCAGCAACGACACTATTAGGGTTATCATAAGCAGGAAAATCACATCTGCGGGGCGAACATTTTTTACCATAAAAAGCACTATATCTATAAGCCTGAGCTTTTTTAGTGCGAAAGGTTTATAGAAACAAAAAGCATCCTCAGTGATATTTTTTGCTGTGTTTTTATCTATTTTGACTTTATTACCCGCCCTGTCAACGTAGGCATAACCGCCCAAACCTCTCGGCAAAAGAGCCACCGGGTGACCATCGACAGTACAACCGAAAAACGGGTCTACCGAATCTTTCCACCACTCTCCTTTGAGCTCCACCCGCCGCCGCATGGCGCCTGACGGGCGAATCATATACTCAATACGTGCATCCATGTCCATAGTTGTCTCAGGGACATCCGGTACCTTTAAATTCAAGTATGTGAGAATTACTGCTACAGCATCTGTAATGTCCGATGCACTTTCACCATGCTTTTTGTATATAATGGAAAACAAATCATCAAATGCATTTTCAAACATTATTTCATCGCCGGTTTTTCTCGTATCTAATTGTTCGTCGAATATATTGAGTTTTTTCAAGCTTCCCCACCCCCTATTCCGTAGCTATGAGCTGAGTGTACTTTCCACCCATGCTATATAACTCTTCATGTGTGCCGCGCTCCATCACATCGCCTTTTTCAAGGACTATAATTTCATCACAATCCCGCACCGTAGAGAGCCTGTGTGCAATGATTATGCAGGAACAGCCCAATTTTCGGATATTATTCATGACTGTTTCTTCCGTTTTTGCATCAAGTGCGCTTGTTGCTTCGTCGAATATGGCAATTGTGGGTTCTTGCGCAAGCACACGGGCGATTTCAAGGCGTTGCCGCTGTCCTTCCGAAAAATTCTTGCCGTTTTCAGCAATTATCTGTGAGTAACCACCCGGGCGAGAGACTATGGTTTCGTGAATATCAGCATCGCGCGCTGCCATGGTGACTACAAAATTTTCTACGGAAGGATCCCACATGCGCAGATTCTCTGAAACGGTATCCTCAAAGAGAGTGACTTCCTGATCAACCATGGACACACTGCTGCGAAATGAGTATTCATCTATCTGTGTTCGTCTGTGTCCATCAAAAAGTATCTCGCCATCCCACGGCTTATGCAGCCCCGTTATGAGTTTTGCAAGTGTAGATTTACCGGATCCTGAGGCTCCCACGATTGCCACCTGCTTTCCCGGATATAGTTCCATAGAGAAATTTTTTAAAAGCGGCTCAGAGAGCTTATTGTATCCGAATGTAACATTGTCTATTTTTAGTGCACCGGAAAGTTTGCCTGTCACTTCGCCTGCGCTCTCAGGTTCACGTTTATAGTTCATAACATCTTCTATACGCTCCATGTTTGTTCGCATAATTGTGAAAGCTTGCATTACACCTGCAATCTGAGTTATCGGAGCGAGAAATGAACTGAGAAAACCTTGAAATGCAGCCATTAGCCCGATAGTCATGTGTCCATCCATTATGAACATTACACCAATCATCATAACAGCGATGTTGAGTATTTGGCTGACAATAGAGGGAACCATGCCGAACTTCAGTGCAAATCTTTCGCCTGCAATATTTGCATTATGTTGCTTTGTTAAAAATCCGGAGTACCGCTCAAAAATACCGCTCTCTGCACCGGATGCTTTAATGGTTTCAATCATGTCAATGCTCGACATTGTGACAGAACTCAAATTACCGCCTGATGATTGTGCAAGTCTTGCAAAAGTGACACTTTTCTTCGCCATATATTGCGAAAAAATCATATTAAAAGCAGCCGAGCCGATCCCCACCGCCGTAAGTATCGGGTTGTAATTTAGCAGCATAACAAAATAGAACACCATTAGTCCCATATTTATAATTATCGGACTGAGCTGTGATATAACCATACCTGCTATGCCTTCGTTCGAGGCTTGACGCGCTATAATGTCGCCTGCGTGGCGCTGTGAGAAAAAGTCCATAGGCAGTCTCAATATATGCCACATAAACTCAGCATTAGCCGAAACAGCAAATTTACCTTCCATTCGTAGGCTGTAAATAGCATTGATTACCGCCAGGACTACTCTGATAGAGAGTGCAATCAGCATAGCAATTATAAAAGGCATGAGCCATTGTCTGTTTTGACCGGATAAAATATCGTCCATGAAAATTCTTGTGAATACGGGGTTCAGTATATCCACAAGCGATGCAAATGCCCCCATTAAAAACACAAAAATGAACAGGGTGAGTGTGCCTTTCATGCGCGCCAAAGCAAAACGCAATACACTGCGCGGCTTACCTTCAGGTACAAATTCTTCCGTAGGTTCAAATATCAATACAATTCCCGTGAAAGACTTGTCAAACTCTTCAAGTGAGACATTAACCGTCCCTCGTCCGGGGTCGTTAATAACAGCGAACTTTTTAGTAAAGCCATTTAACACAACAAAATGATTGAAGTTCCAATGTATGATTGCCGGGCATGTTATGTTTCGCAGTTCTTCCGGCTCCATGCGGTATGCCGTCGGCTTTAAGCCGTATGATACTGCGGCACTGTAAATATTTCGAGCGTTACAGCCGTCACGTGAAACGCCGCAGTCGGAACGTACCTGCTCTAGCGGAATCCATTTTCCGTAGTGTGCCAGTACCATACAAAGAGCTGCAGCACCACATTCCAACGTCTCCATCTGCATTATAAAAGGTGTCTTTACGACCTTATTCTTTTTAATTACCATTTTTGCCCTCCGTTTATCGGAATATAAGTTCATACGGTCTGCGCTCTGCGACAATGACTGTTACATTTGCTACAGACCCTTCTATTACCTCGACTCCCATACCGGCGGCTGTTGACCAAATAATTTCGCCATGTTCACTGTCGAGAGCAATTATAACTTCAATCATATTGCCGGGAGGCAATGTCAGAAGCGGAAAGTCCTCCCCATGAAACTCCATCAACTTGTCTCGGCTTACAGGTGTGTCTCCGATACTGTAAACAGTACCATGAATATACCCGTACTGCTCCGGCGGCGCATAGTCGAGCACAATGCGAGTGCGCATGCCTACTGAAAACAGCCGCGTTTCTTCGATGGGAAGATATGCAAAAACTGCCATTGGGTTGTCGCCCGGCTCTATCATCGTGCCGTCAAACTCAGTCATTTCCGGTATTGACCCCATAAACCCCCAAACAAAGAATGCGGCAAATGTAATGGCAAGTCCTGCCAGTATCGCCCATACTCCCGTTCCGGCTACTTTCATGTATTCGTTTAATTGTTCCGGCGACGATATTTTTTCCAGTGCGGTCCTTCTGAATAATTTGCTTTCTTTTTCCATAAGTAGCCTCCAAGTCTATTTGATTTTTGCACACTTAACCATAGTATAGTCAACCATAATTAATTATATAAGTACCCGAGGTAGGTATTTGCAACAAAATTTATGTTGAATTTATTATTAATATCTAGTATGATGTCGTCAGTTAAAGACATACTTCACTAGTAATTGGAGGGATTTTATGAATCAGTATGCCGGGCATAGGTCGTCTGAGTTTCAGTCACCACGACTTGCACTAATGAGTTTACTGGATGGTTTATCAGAGTCCCACACGCGAATTGTCTATATCCATGCCCCGGCAGGTTTTGGGAAAACAGTTTCTTCACATTTGTGGATAAAGCACCGGGAAACTATTCGAAATGCAAAAATGGCTGTTGTCAGCCTGGATAAATTTGACGATAAACCTTCCGCATTCTGCAAAAGATTTGTTTCCGCACTTACTGAACTTGAGCCCGAAAACACTCAACTTGCGGCTGTCGTGCAACACCCTGTTTTTGAAACCGCACCTATTGAGTTTGCACTTCACGCAATTGAGCTGCTTAAAGAAAAGCAAAATGAAAACATACTTGTTTTTGACGACCTCCACGTAATTGAAAATACTGATATTTTAAATTTGCTTCTCAGTCTGTTTAGGAGAATGTCTACGAACATTATCGTCTTGCTACTCAGCCGCGCCCCACCTCCCGATTGCTTTTCGGAAGTTGTTGCAAAAGGCGAACTTGCTTTGGTTAGTGCAGAGCAACTGCAGTTTACGCGCAGTGAAATCAAGAACTTTTTTCTCGCAAGCGGAAAACAGCTCTCGGGAAGTGAACTTGATGAGGTTTTAAGTTCTACAGGCGGCTGGGCAATCGGCATACGTGCTGTATTGCTCTCAGACGGGAATTTTCATGGTGCCGGCATTTCAGATCGCTATTTGGCGAGCTACCTCAAAACGCATGTTTGGGAGAGATGGGATGAACGCACTAAGCTTTTCATGAAACTCGTATCAGTTGCTGAGGAGCTTACCCCTGAACTTTGCAAAATGCTCACAGCCGGAAAAAAGCATGCTAAGGCGATAAAAACGGAAGATATGCTTGCTCAACTGGAGCACGAAAGTGCCTTTTTACGAGTTGTTGGGAAAAATAAGTACAAGTTTCATGATTTATTTCGCGATTTTTTGCTGAGTATGCTTGAGCATGAAAACATGCTTTCCGTCCAACATAACAAGGCAGCGAAATATTATTACGAAACCGGAGATTATTTCAGAGCCATGCAATACTACCTAAGTGCAGGTAATGATGCCGGAGTCGCTGAATCCATTTTTCATATGTACAACTATAAATCATCCTTTGCCGCAGTTGAAGATACATTAAATACGGTTATGCCCCATGTGACCCCTGAGCTCGTTGAGAAACATCCTTTTCTCTTGGAAGTGCAGGCGTGGTGCGCTTTTGTAGATGGGAGATCGGAAGACTTTGAATATTTCTTGGACACATATTTTAAGCAGCTTCCCCGTATTCTTCTAAAGACCCCACGTTCGGCGATAGTTTCTTTTCTGCTCCGTTGCATTGACTACAGGGAAGATGTAGTTGAAATACTAAAAAAAATCAAACTAATTCCTTTTAAAGGAAATGTGCGAGCTTTTACTCCGAGCATATCACAGGGTATTCCGTATTTTCATCGTTCATGCAGGGATTTTTCAGACTTCGCCAATAATCTTGAAGAAGCGGTTGTGCTAACCGATAAGGCTTTGAGCGCTATTATTGGTCATGAATGGTCTGTAATGAGAGAGTGTGTGTATGCGGGCATATATTACGAGCAAGGAAATCTATCTAAAGCTCATGAGCACGCGACAACAGCTTACACGAGTATAAGGCAGGATTGCAGTGCGGAAATAAGACTCTGTGCCATGAGTATTTTGCTTGCCATCTTAGCGGCAAGCGGTCAGTTTGAGGAAGCAGCAAAGTTCAAAGGATACATAGAGGACATGATAACTCAGGAAAGTGCTTTTTATCTGAGGCCGAATATGCGTGCCATAAAGTTTTTTGAAAAATTGATTGACGGAGATAAAGCCGCGGCGGCTCAGTGGTTGGAAGAATACGATGAGAGTACAAATAAACGTCTGGCATTATATAAAATTCCTCAGCACTATACGACCGCAAGGGCATATATCGTAAAAGGTGACTTCAACGGAGCAATAATACTGCTCAAGAGGATGCTGACATTTGCAAATAGTTACAACCGCCCGCTCGACGTGATAGAAACGAGTATTTTACTAGCCATCGCCTATAATAAAAAAGGCCGTTCCGGTTCAAAACTTGCGATTGAACATTTGGAACAGGCAATTATGGTAGCATATAAATATGGGTTTACACAGCAGTTTATGGTTGAGGGTCCGGAGCTAAAAGCAATGCTTCAAACGCTTTCTAAGCGCGCACAGCAACCAAGCTCTAAAGAAGATGAAACAAAAGCTCTTCCCGCAGAATTTATTAAAACACTCTACATAGCTGCGGTAGAGGGGGCAGCACAAAATAAAGGCTTAACCGGCGGAAAAATATCTACAGGTGTGACGTTTACAGACAAGCAAAAAGATGTCATGCACCTTATGTGTGCAGGCCATAGCAGAGCGGAAATAGCAAAAAAAATGGGATTGAAACCCAGCGGTGTCAAATCACACGCACAACTGATATATCAAAAATTATCCGTGTCAAACAGCACGGAAGCAATTCTAAAAATAAAGGAATATGGGTATTTAGATGAGTAGATGATACCGTCTATAACCATATCTGCCTATTTATAAAATTTTCAAAACATACCTACCTTGGGTACTTCCCTCGGTAGGTAGTCTTGTATATAATATTCCTGCTACTAAGGCTATTTTCAAGTGAAAGGGATTTTTTTTATGAGTTTCTTCAAATCTGTACGTTTTAAGCTTCTTTTGATGACTGTCGGGCTACAAATGGTGATTGCGATTATCTTCATCGCGGCGGCTTTTCTCAGTTCGAACAGAATGCTGGGCGACAACTCCATGGCAATTTCGGAATCCGTCGAACAGTCTATACTGACCTCGGTTGAAAGCTGGCGGGAACAAACGCTCAGCTACGCACAGATTATTGCGCACAATCCGTCGCGAGGCATGGTCGAAGCCATACATAGCGGGGACACCGCAGCGATTATTGAACTTAAAAGGTCGGAGTTCGAGTTTTCCGGTGCGGACGGCATGACCTTTGCGAACATGCATGGGTATGCGCTTGCACGTGTTCACGAGCCGGATAACTTCGGACAGAATATCAGCACATCTCTTGTCATAGCCGACGGGCTTGCAGGCAGGAGTGAAGCATATGTATTCCCCACCCTGCACAATGGGTTTGCGATTGCCGCCGGTGTGCCGATTCGGGACGGGGACGAACAAATCGGCGTGCTGTTCCTCTCCAAGCGCCTCGACGCGCCCGGCACGATCGACGAAATGAGACGCATGACCGGTAGCGAAATCGCCATATTCCAAGGCAACGAGCCGGTTATGGCTACATTCACAAACGATATGGATGACCTGGGCACACTACCCGATGATTTGCAAGAGCAGCTCGGCGCAGGTAACAGTGTTGTATATACATCCTATTTAGATGGTGCCTACTCCGTTTGGCGCTATGTTCCGATTCCGGGCAGAGATGGTGACACGGTTGGCTCGATATTGACAATCTATACGAGCGAACAAGGTAACTGGGTTATTATCATGTGGATTGTGCTCTTTGTCGCTATCTGCGCGGTTATGATTCCTCTTGCAATGCGCACATCCTCCGGAATAAGCAAACCCTTAAAGACAGTTGATGAATGGCTGCACGAAACTGCGACAACAGGAAACGCTGAATGGTCGGACGAAGAGGATCGCATCTTTGACAAATACAATAGCCGCCCGGATGAAGTCGGAGATTTATTCCGCTCATATGCAAAAATTTGTGAATATATAAGTTCCGTCAGCAGTTCCCTTAAGACGGTTGCCGGTGGCGATCTTGACGTCGATGTAACGGTGCGTTCCGAAAAAGACATCTTGTCGCAGTCGCTGCACACGATGGTCAATCAGCTAAATGAGATGTTTGGCGAGATTAACGCGGCATCATTGCAAGTATCTTCCGGCTCACAGCAAATCTCAGACAGCGCACAGACACTCGCTAAGGGCGCTACCGAGCAATCCGCCACAGTTCAGCAGCTATCGGCTTCAATGCACGAAATTACCGGAAAAACAAAATCCAACGCTCAGATGGCCGCCAGGGCTTCCGAGCTTGCAACGACCATCAAAGGCAACGCCGAAAGGGGAAGCAAGCAGATGGACGAAATGATGACTGCGGTCAAGGAGATCAACGAGGCAAGCCAAAACATCAGCAAGGTCATAAAGTCTATAGACGATATCGCATTTCAGACAAATATACTTGCGCTCAACGCAGCAGTCGAAGCTGCTAGAGCGGGACAGCACGGTAAAGGTTTCGCCGTAGTTGCTGAGGAAGTGCGTAACCTTGCCGCAAAGAGTGCAGATGCCGCAAAAGATACAGAAACCTTGATAGCGGATTCGATGGAAAAAGCGGAACTTGGCTCCCGCATTGCCGATGGAACAGCAGCAAGCCTTGCAGATATAGTTGCGGGAATAGATGAGAGCAATAAGCTTGTAAACGAAATAGCCGAATCATCTGAAGAACAGACTCTCGGCATTGAGCAGGTAAACAGCGGAATAGACCAAGTGGCACAGGTGGTTCAGCAAAATTCGGCGACCGCTCAGGAAAGTGCCGCTGCATCTCAGCAAATGAGTGGGCAATCAACGGCACTTGAACAGTTGATTTCACGATTCAAACTAAAAAGCACGCCGTCACAAGAGCTTGGTGCTTTGCCGCCCGCCGCGAAAAATGCATCGTCCGGAATTGATAAAATTGACACATCATCACCTGCATTTGGAAAATACTAAGCACTGACTTTAAAGGTTAATCACTGCAAAAAGGATTCAGACTATATGACGGACGACGGCATTTTTGTAAAAACACTTTTTCGCAAACATGCAACACTCAACATACTTGCCCTGCTTACATCAACAGTTGGTCCTATTGTCACCACTGTCATTGCAGGAACACATTTTGGCAGTGCCGGACTTGCGATTTTGGCTATTTGCTCACCTTTATTTTTGACCGCATCGTTTTTTGGATTTATTATTTCCGGCGGCGCTCAGATTGTATGTTCCGGTTTTATCGCCAAAGATGAAATGGCAAGTGTACGCAGGGTATATAGTGCAGCGGCACTGCTGACGCTTATCGCAGCCACTACAGTGGGCGTGCTGACGCTTATTTTCAAAGTACCTTTGCTGACGCTCCTCGCAGGAGAGATAAGCCCCGAATTGTCAGCATATTATTATTTCTTTGTTATTAACGCTTTTATGACCATGTTTATATGTATTCCTCTGTTTTTTTCAAGAGCAGTCGGACGTACCTATATCGGACTTATTTTGACCGGGGTCATGGCAGTTGTGTCCATTGCGGCAAGCCTTATACTTGTAGAGTTTATGGGTATTGAAGCTATCGCTCTCGGACAGGCTATCGGTGCTTTCATCGGATTTTTGGTTTCAATGCTTATGCTCAGCAAGCACTTAACTTTTGTCTTGCCGAAGAAACTTTTCATCAAACCAATTTTTGCTTCAGGCAGTCCGCTTGGGCTTACAAGGCTCTATAACTTGCTTGCGGCTTTGACACTTAACACACTATTTCTGCGTATCGGCGGCAGCGAAGCTTTGGCGGTGTTCAGCGTCATTTTCTCAATACACCGATTTAACACTGCCGGCATAGACGGCATCTCGTCCACCGTCGTCCCTATTGTGGGTGTGTTTCATCAAGAACAGGATGTAACCAGCATACGTCAGACCATGCGGCTGGCTTTCGGCTACGGTAACTCCCTGATGTTGCTCGTTAGTATATTACTTATTTTCTTCGGTGCGCAGATAGCGGCAATCTTTGGGCTTTCAGATTTTGAGGCATTTACAGCGGTTTTACCGTTTTATTTCGTATATATAATGCTTCTCACAAATACAACTATTTTCACTTCTTATTACAACGCATCAAATAGACTTAAGCTTGCAAATGTCATACCTCTTTTGCAGGAGTTTGTCTTTCTATGTTTAGGTGCATACATATTTTCTGTGCTGTTTGGAATAAACGGTCTTTGGGCTGCCCTCCCGATATCCGGAGCCGCCACATTTGCAGTATTACTTGCCATCCTGATATTCATAAAGGTTAGAGACAGAGATTTATCCTTACCTCTGCTACAAAAGCTCAAATCCCAAAGCGAAGGTCGTTATGTATCCTTTTCCGTAGAAAGCATTCCGCAAAAAGCTGCAGAGGCGGCTGAAAGAATAGCCGAGTTCTGTGAGGAGAATGATTTGCCTCCCAAAAAGGCAATGCTCCTATCCGTCTCGATTGAAGAAATAATTTTGCTTATAATAAACAACAGTAAAAACAAGAATTTTTCCGTTTCGGTCAGATTGCTTTTACTTGACGATGGGGTTATTATGCGCATACGTAATGCCGGAGAGAAATTCGATGTTATGGAGTATTATAAGTCGCATATCGCTGATGACATCGAAAAGAGCATAGATGTCATCGGCATGAAGTATATAGTGCAGGCGGCAAGCGGGATTTACTATAGGCAAACTTTTGGAGTTAACAGTTTGGTAGTTTCAATTTAAAAGGGATGGTCATTTATATGCATACTATCGTTGCAAGAAATAAAAATGGCGCGAACCTAAATTTAAAAGTGCTTGCCGGGAAAAGTGCGATCCCCGGATTTCTTTCATGTATGCTCAGTGTGTATAGTAGGAAAGGCAACTATGCAAACCATTTAATGATGGACAAGAAGTGGTTAACTGCACAAGCAGACGCCGGCAACCTGCTTATTTTTGCATTTGCTGATCAGGATGGAGAATGTGCCGTCTCAATGGTGGCTGTTAAAAACGCAAAGTTTGACGGCATGATAGATTTATCATCATTGGTTGTAAATCCAAAATACAGAGGGTTTCGATTGGGCGATTTAATGACCGAATACATTCTCCGGCAATGCGAAGATGAAGGTTTTGACTTTATTCACTCCCCTATTGTGACACACCATAAAAGGACAGGTGAAATGTATGAGCGGCACGGCTTTACCCCTACGGGTTTTCTTTTCGGTGATTGTGATGCAAAAAAGCATTTGGCGGAACTGGAGCTTAGCTCACAAAAACTCTCTTTGGCTGTATATATGCGAAACAGAGGTGAAAATAGAGCTGTTAATGTTTTTATTCCGGAAAGCCTTGTACCTTTGGCGAAAGACATATATGAGCCACTTGGCACAACACTTAATATTGACCACCGTGAAAGGATTCCTGCTGCAGGGTGCGACTTAGAGCATGTGCAAGATGAGTACCACAATTCATTGTTTATGTACTTGTGGAAAGGTGGAATGGGTTTACGCTTTAGAATAGACGAGCTCGAAACACGCTACACGAACACACTCCAGACTTATTTTATATATTTGAATATTAGGGATCCCCACGCCATTAATGCTTACAAGGTATTGACATCAATGGGTTATAAGTTTTGTGGATTCAAGCCCTTATGCGGTAGCGATGAGTTCATTATCATGAGTAAAGTACATGAAACTCTTATTGACGCCGCCGAACTGCAAATGTCTGACGCGCTCACAAAATTATTTGAAAGGGTGACCGGCCATTAAAACAACTATACGAAAAAAAGTATCTTCGTTGATCATCAAAGTTGCCATAGGTATGGTTATGATAGCAGTATCTATAACCATGGTCTCTTTATTTGTGTTGCGCACAAATACGATTGAAATTGGTGTTGATTTGGGTGACAGTGCCGCAAATGATAGTCGGGAGGCATTGGAACAAGCTGCCATCGAACAACTCAAAAGCATGACATATACTCTCGCCTCGATAAGCGATGCAGAACTTATGATGGTGCAAAGTTCAGTGCAAATGATTGCATTTAAGGCAAGCGAAATTGTGCAAAACCCGGAGCGGTATCTCCCAAACCCCGTTGCGACACCGACCCCTGCCAACGGGGGCATTATGACTCCGCAATTACTTTTTGCGGAGGGTCTGAGTTACGAGGATATATCCTTTGATGCCGCAATCATGGGGAATATACAAAATTTATTGATGAACATTATTTTAAACAATGCAGATGCCACCGCTGTTTATATAGGCACGGAGCAAGGTTTTTTCATTGAAGTGAGTGAAGATTCGCACCTTGCACCTCTGCATTTTGACCCGCGTGAGCGTCCGTGGTACCAATCAGCGGTTATGCATAGGGACGTCACATGGTCAGATGTCTTTATTGATACAAACACCGGTTCGCCCGGAATCGCAAGTGCTATGCCTTTCTTTGACCTAGACGGGAACATTTCAGGAGTTGCGGGCGTTGGCACATTACTTGATGACCTCTCCGAAATTGTCATTGGCACAAGACTGGGCGAAAGCGGTCACAATTTCATTCTCAATGAAGTTGGGCAAATAATTATTGCCGAAGGGCTTCTCAAAGATGAGTACGGCGATATAATTCGTGAGGATTTGCTTCTCCACGAAGATTCTGAAACTGTTATGGTCGCTCAAAGAATGGTAAACGGAGAGTCCGGAATTGAGCGGATAATAATGGACGGAGCCGAAGTTTTTATTGCCTTTTCACCTTTGGAAACTTTGCCGTGGAGCCTCGCTGTTGTAGTTGAAGTCGATGAAGTAATTGCCCCTGCTTTGGAGAGCCAAGAACGCATTATAGCCATGACAGATGAAGCACTCACAGAAATCAATGTTATCATTACAGTGGTCAGTATTATTTTTGTTTTGGTACTTCTTGGCGTCATACCGCTTATAAGCTTTTTGTCGCAGAGGTTTTCACGCAGGCTCACAAAACCCATAACAGAACTTCAAGTGGGTGTACACGACATTGCTGACGGCAATCTGGATTATCCTATCGAAGAGCTTGACATATATACCGGAGATGAAATTGAAGATCTCGGACTGTCTGTCAGCAAAATGTCCTCTTCGCTCAAGGAATACATCACCAACTTACAAAAAGTCACTGCGGAGCGAGAGCGCATAGGTGCAGAACTGGACGTTGCTACGAACATACAGGCAAGTATGCTCCCCAGTATTTTCCCGCCATTTCCAAACAAAACCGAATTTGACATATATGCAACCATGGTGCCCGCAAAGGAGGTTGGCGGTGATTTCTATGACTTTTTCCTCATTGATGAAGATAAGCTTGCTGTTGTAATGGCCGATGTCTCCGGAAAGGGCGTTCCTTCTGCACTGTTCATGGTTATCGCAAAAACACTTATAAAAAATAATGCGCAAAGCGGCTTGTCGCCAAAAGAGGTGCTTGAAGCTGTGAATGATATACTCTGCGAAAACAACGATGCTGCAATGTTTGTCACGGTGTTCTTTGCGATTTTGGATATACCTACGGGAAAACTCACCTATGCAAACGCAGGGCATAATCCACCACTTCTCAAACGAGCAGGGGGCGAATATGATTGGCTTCCTGTTAAGCGCGGCTTTGTCGTTGCAGGCATGGAGGGTATGAAGTATAAGCAAGATGAAATCATTCTGTGTGAAGGCGATGAGCTTTTCCTGTACACAGACGGAGTTACCGAAGCAATGAACCATGAAAAGCAGTTGTTCTCAGATCCATACTTACTCGAAATGGCAAATAAACACAAAGATGAATGCCTAAAAGAATTTTTGGAAAGCGTCAAAAAGGAGGTAGATATTTTTGCAGACGGAGCAGAACAGGCAGACGATATTACAATGTTGGTACTGGAAATAAAATAGGCAATTGCGAGGGCAGGGGTTAAGAATGAGCAATCTTTGTGCCTAAAAAAACAAGAAAGGAATGGTCATTAATATGAAAGAACTAATAACTGAAGCAAAAACTGAAAATTTAGATGCAGTGCTTAAATTTGTGAGCACTGAACTCGATGCCGCCGGGCTGAGCCAAAAATTGCAAACCCATATTCTTGTAGCAGTTGAGGAAGTGTTTGTAAACATCGCACATTATGCATATAACTCAGAAGTTGGCGGAACGACTATTCGCCTTGCTATCGACGAAGAGATAGTTATCGAATTTGAAGACAGCGGAAAACCATATAACCCACTGGAAAACAAAGACCCCGACACAACACTCACCGCAGGGGAGCGTGAGATTGGTGGTCTGGGCGTTTTCATGGTAAAGCAGATTATGGATGCTGTCGAATACCGCAACGCAAGCGGAAAAAACATATTAACAATAAGAAAAAATCAAATCTAAGCGAGGACTACGAAAATGACTATTGAAAAAAAAGAAGAAAACGAAAAAACTGTCTTGCTGGTCAGCGGAAGGCTCGATACAACAACAGCACCTAAGCTGCAAGAGGTGCTGATACCGGCATTTGAGGATAGCAGTGGCGTTTTGCTCGACTTTACAGAGCTTGTGTATATTTCTTCAGCCGGACTCAGAGTGCTGTTGCTCGGTGAAAAAACTGCAAAGGCGAAAGGCGTAGAGCAAGCACTTAAAGGTGTGTCTGATGAGATTATGGAAATATTTGAGATGACAGGCTTTTCAGATATTCTAAGTTTTGAGTGATTTTATGCTATTCTATAGAAAATGCCTTACTCTCTATAAAAAATACATGCTCTACTTTTTGCTGATTATCCTCTTAATCATCACCACACTTGCTTTTATCTTTTGGAGAACACTTTATGACTATCCTTGGGGAGAGCTTGGGCTTGAAGTTTTTGGAGGTTTGGTTGGCATGGGTATAACCGTACTCATTGTTGATAAACTCTTAAAAAGACAGAGAGAAAATGAGCTCCTCCCCATCCGCATAGCATACTATAGAGACACGCAATTATTTTTGTCCAAGCTGATTTCATTTTGGGCAAATGTATACAACTATTCAGTTCCTAAAAGCAATCCGGAAACTATAGAGACTCTATTTTCGGAAGAAAGTTTTACTCAGATGGCTGAGAGGCTTGACCTGAGTTCAGTTGTGCCGGGCATGTCTTTTGATAAAACTTGGTTTGAGCTGTTTGATGAAAAGGCTGAGGAGTTTGAAAAAGCAGGCAAAGAAATTTTGTCGCAATACTCTGTTTATCTCGACCCTGAAATTTTTGGCAGTATGCACCATATCGTAAAATGCGGACGTTTCATCATCAGTATGAAAGATATCAATAAATTCCGTAAGTATAACGAGAAGAAACATCTTTCGGAGCCCACAACTTTGAGCAACTACTATTACATGTGGGATGAAGAGGACTTTGAACACCTGATACGCATTTATAGGTGGTGCGTGGAGTGCTATGCCGGAATTGCAAAAATGAAGCGAGGTATCGCTGTACAAACTGTCGGAATTCCTGTCCGCAAAAACAAAAAAATGCCGCCGCCATGTATGATTTCAGAACACGAATAGTAACTTATAAGAAAACTTTCCCCTACCGCGAAAACCTCAAAGTCTTAACTTCAAACGGGCGAAAATGTAGTTTTATCGGGCCGGCCTCAGAAAGCAATAACTCTTCTTCATTTTCGAGCATGTCGGTGAGACTGACCTTCGCAAATGGAATACTTGCGTGCAAAACAGAGCGGCAATCAGCACGTTTTGACTCGTAGAGGCGGACTATGATATCTCCACTGCCGTCCTCTGCGGGTTTTACTGTGTCGATTATTATGCTGTCGCCGTGTTTTACATGAAAGAAACTTTCGCTGAGCTTGTTGTTCATGCCACCCGAAACCACCAGTGGCGGCACATTTAGCTCTAAACCCTCATGAACCACAGGAGAATCAAAGAAACTGCCTTCCCAAGCCGTAAAAGCATACGTGAAGCACTGAGTTCCGTTATCGGCACGCATTTCCGGACATGCCGCAGCTCTCAGCAGAGTCAGGCGAATTTCGTTGCCTAACATGCTGACGCCGTATTTTGAATCATTTAACACTGCCGCACCGTGATTTTCGTCGCACATCGCAGTATAACGGTGATTACACACCTCAAAGCGGTCTTTGTCGTAAGCACGTGAACGATGTGTCGGTCTTTTGATATAACCGTATTGCATCTCATTTATTGCCTCAGTTGCCGTTACATTGACAGGGAAACATGTTTTCAGCAGACGGTGAAGCTCGCTCCATTCAATTGTAGTGGTAAACTCAAGACGGTGACTGCCGGCACAGAGCGAGATGACCTGCCTGAGACTTGAGTTTCCTATCTTTTTTGTAACTTCAACCGATGCCCTTACATCACCTGATGAAATGAGATTGACCTCTGCGCTCGTATCTATTTGTATCTGCTCTTCTTCATACATACTGTCTATGTCCCACGCATCGAAAGTCCTCGGAATATCTCGATACAGGGCAAATCTGTTCATTGCGCCTGACGCAAACTCACGCCCGGACTGCTTTAAAACGAATGACACCACTTCCCCACTACTGTTAAGTTCAGCGCGGACCAGGCTGTTCTCCAAAACTGCCCCGGTTGGGAGTTTCGTTGCACGCGCAGAATTTTTACCGTTGACCGGAATCTCTGAGCCGCTGAGTAACGCCATACCGCAAGACGGGAGCTTCACAAGCACCTCTTTGTCTGTAGCCGGGTCGGTAACTACGGCACTCCGTTCCCACGACAGTGAGTTAAATACTGTAGTGCCTTCATCTGCTGTGAGATGTTTAGCTGCCTTGTCGATGAGACTGCCTGCCGAATCAAAAATCTCCTCATAAACTGCCTCAGCTTCTCTGTTTGCTTTTGCAATTGAGGAGCCGGGTAAGATGTCGTGAAACTGGTTTGTGAGAGTTTTTTTCCATGTCTCATCTATATCTTTTAGCGGATACTTAAACCCTTCCCACCCCGCAATAGCACCCCACATCTCACCTTCACGGAGAAGCAGCTCTGCTTTGCGATTTCCGCGTTTGATCGCCGCTTGTGTGGTATATACGCCTCGGTGGGCCGTGAAATACAGTTCACCGACATATGTGTCTTTAGGCCCGCCATCCGCCGCGAGGTCTGAAAAAAGCTTGCCCGGATGCTCCATCTTTACTCTTGGACTACCCTCTAAGTTCTCCTGACGAACCACATATTCTAAGTGGTCTCTGCACGGTCCGGCACCACCGTCACCGTAACCAAAAGGAAGCAAAAACTTATCCATAGAATCCTTCTGCACTCTATTTTCCCAAAGCTCTATCAGGGTAGCGGGATTTGTGTCATAGGTGTAACTCGTCGGCAGAAACGAGACGATCTCCGTTCCATCACTGCCTTTCCAGGTGAAGTAGTGGTATGGGAACTGCTCCCCATCGTTGTACGACCAGAATATTTTTTGCGTGACCAAATACTTTATGCCACAGCCCTTTAAAATCTGCGGCAAAGCGGCTGTGTAGCCAAAAGTATCAGGCAGCCATAAAATTTCACTGTCGATATTAAACTCTTCACGGAAAAAACGTTTACCGTGTATCAACTGACGTATGAGTGATTCGCCGCTTGTCATGTTTGTGTCGGGTTCAACCCACATGCCACCTTCGACTACCCAACCGCCTTTTTTCACAGCGGCCTTAACTTTTTCATACAGCTCAGGATAACTCTCTTTACACATTACATATGTCTGCGGTTGGCTCTGCATGAACTTATAGCCGGGGTAATTTTCAATCATACGTAATTGCGCCGCAAATGTCCGTGCCGTCTTACGCACGGTCTCTGCATATGGCCACAACCACACCACATCAAGGTGTGCATTGCCTATAGCATAATATGTCGGTGCAGTGCTCCCGTTTTCTGCACTCAATACTTCCCGCAGTGCGTCACGCCCATTTTTATAGTCTATCAAACGCTTTTCATATGGTTTTTCAAAATCAACAAGCAGCATAAAACGTTTCAGTGCATCGGCTATCTTTGCCGCTCTGAGTGAACCGGCTGTTTGTTTTTCCATTATCTCAAGAAGCGTTTTTACATCCATCCAAAGCGCATATGCATCTTCATTCCAAATGCCGTATGCCGCACGCTCCAAAGTCTTATTCGGTTTACCGTCAAGCGGGTTTTTAAAATCTCCCGGCATAACAGGTCCTGTAAATATACCTCGGGGTGATTGCTCGTAAAAATGCCCTGCATATAACTCGCAGTAAATGTTAAACTCCATTCCGGCATTGGCATTTTGAGCGAGTATGTTGTCGCATAGGAAATGATGGGGTCTCGTCGCCCACGCTGTGCGGTGGTTGCCAAAAGGCTCACCGTTTACAAAAATTGTGCTCTCAGCTTTTGTTGCAAGATTAAAAACAATAGTTTTTCCCTGCGCAGATTCCGGCAATTTTATCTTGCCGCGCAGCCACAGATATTGCCAATCCTCGCCCCACTGCGTTCCCGGCGGAAACGGCTTAAACTTTTTCTTCTCCACTCGGTTAAGTGCAAGGTGGTCAAATGTAGTGAAACCCTCAAATTCAGGTTCCCCCAGTTCAATGTAAAAATCCTTTTCAAGAGTATCGAGCCAATTTCTCAGTCTGTCATTCCATTCTGCCGGCAACTTCATATGCAATTTCCTCTTCACAAAAAATACTCGATACATTATACTGGCTTTGCATACTTTTTTCAACAGACATATTATATTATTTTCAAATTTGACATATTTGCATCACATCATTGCGTTCTCTCAAAATACTTGCCAACAGTCGTCAAAAGAGCTTCATGGGTTGTGGGCTTTACTATAAAGTCATTTCCTCCTACTTTAATAGCTTGCGTTACATACTCTCGCGTACAATTTCCTGTCAGGAAAATTAATGGTGTTTTTACATGCTCTGCTTTGTTTCTAATTATTTCGGCAAGCTCAAAACCGTCCATTTCAGGCATGTCAATGTCTAAAATAAACAAGTCCGGTCTTTGTCTTTCAATAAACTTAATTGCCGCTTTTCCGCCGGTGACAGCAATAGTTTTATATCGGCTTTTAAGTGCACTGCTCACAAAGGATAATATCTCTGCCATGTCGTCCACCACAAGTACAGTTTTGGATAAATCCGTTGCAGCAAGTTCTTCTAATGATTCGACATATTTATCTTTGAGTGCTTTTGCCATGATTCTTGCATCAGTGTAGCTACCACTGCTCAATAAACTCAGAAGTTTTTCAAGTCCTTTTTCTTCCGGCATAAACCCTTGCAGCTCTGTTATAAAATCTTTTGATTGCATAAATGCATTGTCATTTATGAGGTTATAAACTGCGATTATGTTGTTTGTTGCATTAGCAAGAGATTCTATAGAACTAAACGTCAGGGTGCGCTTCACATCTTTAATATCCTGTGCCCTCTGCATAGCGATAGAAAGCGAATGCAAGTTTCTTATAAAAGAGTTCATGTTTTTTTGTGCAATCTCAATGCAATTATCATTGGTTATGCTTCGAATAAGCCTTTGTGCGTCTGTTTCAAGGCTCCTTGCATAAATCTTCCTGAGCATATCAGTCAGAATTTCCATATTGTTAATAAAAAAATCCCATCTTTTTCCTTTTAAAATATCCGCAAAATCATTTTCCAATTTTTCAGAAAGCTCCGGTATAACATCAATGTATCTATTGATTCCGAAATGAACTTTCTCATAATCGACACGCAGTGGCACCAGTAGACCCGGGACGCTGTGATAATATCTTTCACCATCATATCTGTTCAAACTTTCTCCTCCAATTCGATAATTTTTTCTAAAGCGCATTCACAATCAAATAACCCCAGTGCGGAAACAATATCGTTCAGCAAGCAATCAATCTCAGCACTATAGGTGAACTCCATAAGTGGCAATATCGCATTCAGTGCGAAATCACGATCAAAGACTTCAGTTGCTGCTTTAACTTCGGAAATGATAGGGATTATTGAGCGGCTTTCAGCAGCTTCCTTTACATCACTCGAACTTCCGGGCAACGCAGATTCCAAATTGAGCTGTAGCTGCACCAGTACATCCCTAAACTCCGGATAAAACCCACTGCAAAATACCGTATTTCTTTCCAAAGCGGCTTTTTCAAGCTTTGCAGCACTATTGCCCGGCTCCGATGCGCCTATGGTTTTTAACACATTTTTCAGTCCATGCACCTCAACCACAAAAGCCCTAATATCAGATTTGATATGTTCGTCCATGTTCGCTATTCTCTTAGGTAAAAGCGAAGCTGTGAGCTTTACTGTATCTACGTACACATCAGATAGTCCACTCATTGCATCAAGTGCGGAAACCACATCTAGTTCCTCTATATCTTTTAAAGCTAGTATTAAGTTTGCATACTCATCTGCATTATCAGCTGCACTCTCTACGTTTGCATTATCTAAATCGCTTTCTTTTTTTTGCTGATTCGCACTTGAAATTGTTTCTGCAGATTGTTTGTCGCGAACCAGTCTGTTTAGTACTTCATTCAATTGAATAACATCAATTGGCTTTGATAGAAAATCGTCAAACCCACTTTTAAGAAAAGCCTCTCGCTGCCCGACGATTGCATTTGCGGTAAGTGCAACTATAGGCTCAATATACCCGGCTTCACGTATCAGCCTTGTAGCCTCTATACCATCCATTAAAGGCATCATATGATCCATAAAAACAATATCGTAAGTGCAACCACTTTGTATTTTTTCAATCGCTTCGTATCCACTCAAAGCGGTTTCAATAACAAGTCCGTAAGGTTTCATCAACCCTTTTGCTACGAATAGATTTGCGTTCACATCATCAACAATCAAAATTTTGCCATAGGGCATATATTCTCGTAAAATTTCTGTTTTTTGCGCCTTGTCATGTAATTTGAAGTTTTGCAATCTTTCCGCAACTTCCTTGCCTATTGACTTTACCTCTCTTACCTGCTGGTTTAAGTGGATAGTAAATTTTGAGCCCTTGCCGGGCTTACTTTCTGCTACAATTTTGCCCCCCATCATATCAATGAGATTTTTTGTTATACTCATGCCAAGTCCGGCACCCTCAGTTTTTCTGTTTGCTTCTTGATTAAACATTGTATATTTGTCGTAAATCGTCTTTAACTGCTCCTCCGTCATACCTTGTCCCGTATCCTGTACAGTGAAGACAAGCGTGATATTATCGGAATCAATGGGCAGAGACTCGACAGTAAATCTGATGAGACCATTTTCAGTGTACTTGATGGCATTTGACAATATATTGTTGAGAATTTGTTTAATGCGCAGCTCGTCGCCAAAGAGCAAAGACGGCAATGTTTCGGCAATATTTACCTCAAATGTTATGGGCTTATCGCCGATGCGCATGGAGTTTAGTCGTGTGGTGTCATTTATTAGACCGGGTGTATCATAATTTATCGGCATAAGCTCAAAGTTGCCTGTTTCAATTTTTGAAAGATCCAATATGTCATTTATTATACCAAGAAGCATTTTTCCTGATGTGTTTACAATGCTAAGCGAGTCTACTGTTTCGGGCAAGTGGCCTTCCCTGTCGAGTTCAATGCCTGAAGCGCCGATAATGGCATTGAGGGGAGTGCGGATTTCATGAGACATTGTAGCCAGAAAACCGGTTTTGCTCTTATTTGCCTCCTCTGCTGCTATCTGCGCTTCGATGGTTGTTGTTATGTCGGACATGTTAATATACATGCCCTCAGCTTCTCCTGAAAGCCTATCGGAGATAACATTGAAAAATCTTTTTTTGCCTTCGACCTCAATTTCATTAATTGTTTGAAAAAAGCCGTCTGCGTCCAGAATATCCGCAAATATCGCTTTCATCCGTTTGCCTGAAATTATGTCTACCAAAGGTTGTTTTACTGCATACTCTTTGCGCGGACATCCGAAAAATTCCGCCATTTGGTCGGACATGTAAAGTACTCTCTTATCGTTATCCGTGATAGCAACCATATCCGGAGTGCTTCGCAGAAGAGATGAAAATGCTGCCATAGCACGTTCTGAGCGTCCATCTTTTTGAGAGACATTATATGTTTGAATAAGCAGGAATATATAACCAAAAAAGCATAAAACGAATTGTGTGGTAAAGCGAAGTAAGTCCAGCCACTGAAATCTACTCATAATAAAAACTAGGGCAAAAATATCAACAAGAACCAGAATTGATACACATATCAGCAAAAGTTTAAAACTCTTCAGCATGGAAATGATACAAACTACCAAGAACATTGCAAAAAAATAAAAATCCAACTCCTGTAAATACGAGCCCGCAAAAAGAAACGTCAGTTGTGTACCGCTTCCCACCATAAATGCTATCAAAAGCTTGTGTGGATATAAAGCAAGTATAACAAAAATAGCCACCATCAAAGCAGTGCCTGCAAGCAATGTGATTTTGCTTACATACAAATCACCGGCAAAAAATAAACCCTCTATCAGTAAAAGTCCGCTATAAACTGCAAAAAGTATAGTCCATAATAATACAATTTTTTTAGTAGCTCTGAAGTTTTCTTTGGTGCGAACGCTATAAGCCGCTCTCCGTGATTTCACTTAGCTCAGCCCCCTCCTTGCTTTTCTTATATGCCTTATGAGTGTAATCCGCAAGCTTAACTCCTTCCGGCGCGAAGAATTTTATACCTTTAGGTATTATTTCAAACGTCATCTCTTTGGCGAGGAATGCTTCACCGTCCAGCTCTACGTGAAGTGGAAGGTCGCTATAAACTTCAAGTTTTTGCCCCATTTTATGAGTGAAGTATTCTTTGTATTTTTCGAAATGCCCACGCATGTATGCTTGTGAGGTCTTTGCTATGTTGAGCAATCTTGCGGGACGCAGGAAAATCGCATTAAGCAGCCCATCATTTGGAATTGCGTATGGGTTTGGAGTCATTTGTTTTCCATTACATGGACCGTTTGAGATATGAATGTTGCTGTAAGTACCTGAAACATCATACCCGTCCATTATAACTGTATATTTTTGATTCATAACTTCTTTATTTAAGAGTGCTCTAAACCCGGAGAATGCATAAATCTGTGATGCTATATATTTAACCCACATGCTTGATGTGTTCCGAAATACGGCATTTGAATATGACATAGAAAGGCCAACCAGCCCGATATTTGCCTCGTTTATTACATGGTTTGTTCCGCATAAAATAATATCTATCGGATGTGAAGGTGCTACAGAGAGCCGCTTAATGTCGCGAAAAGCCGTAAAACTATCCTCTCCATATGCACGGACAAAATCATTGCTGCTTCCGTATGGCACGCTGGTCAGCTCAGCGTTTGGGAAATCAGCCATGCCCTCCAAGCAATCAAAGAGTATACCGTCTCCGCCGACCGCATAAACCCGTACTATCTCATTAGATGGCACGGAGCTTAAATAGCGGTCAACAGCGGCAATTGCATCACGGGGATGCCGTGATGTATAAATCTTGTATTCCACTCTGTGACCGACCGAAAAGCAGCTCTCCAAATCCATCATGATTTGTCTCCAACTGCGCACAGTCCGAAATGAATGAGGGTTGATAACAAAAAAGTGCCTCACTTGCATGCCTCCTGCAATATCTCCATCATCTGCCTGTCTTTTACGCCTTATTCTTCTCGGTATTCTTTGTATATTAAAATATTGTACATCTAAAGGGTCAAAAATCAACGGAGCCAACGTAATTAACACAAAAAGTGACGTAATTAACATTTTTTTGATACATAAAAAACAACAAGGCTTTTTGCCCTGCTGCTTCAAGTATTCTGTGGCTTTTATTTATAGAATTAATCTCTTAGCGCAACCGCAATGGTAAACACTCCTTCATTGCCTATTGCATCCATAAATCCGTCGTAGGTATCGACTATTCGCTCAATTGTGAGAAGTCCGTAACCGTGCCCACTCCCCGATTTGCTTGTTTTAATTCGTCCATCAATGTGCTGAAGTTCTCCCTCCATACTGTTTTCGCACCTTATATTCAAATATGGTTCATGCCTGGTAAAAGCGAGATTTATAAAAGTTTTACTATCATCGGACATTGCAATGCACGATTCAAGTGCATTGTCAATTATGTTGATAAGCAGACTGTAAAAATCATGGTCAGATATCTTTCTCGGTGTGGCAGCCAAGTTAAGCTTCACTTTTATGCCATGTTCTTTTGCCTTCTGAGTCAACTTGTGAACAGATGCGTTAATCATACTGTTTTCGTGATAAACAGTTTCAATAATAGGGATAGCTTCACCTGCATACTTTTCAAGATAAGCCTCAGCATCCTTGTAGAGCTCGTCCTTAAAATAAATCTGCAATGTGGCAATGTGGTTTTTTATCTCATGTTTCAGTCCGTTTACTTCATCTATGTGATTTTTCATCTGTAAATAGGTTTGCTGCTGATTCTCTGTAATCACACCCAGTGTATACTCTCTCTCTTGAAGCTCTTTCATCCTGCGCGCATAGCCGGCCGCTCCTGTCAACGTGAGTGTTAGCAAAACAAAACTGTACATAAGCATAAACTCGACATTTACATACACAAGTTCACCTAAAACACCCAGACGAATCGCTGCGGTTAAGCCCCAGAGAAAAAAGGCAAGCAAATGTATACGGGCAATAATTGAATATCTATTTTGTGTTTTGGGCTGCAGTGCGAGCAAAACCGTCAAAATCATGAGGCACAGTGCAACAACGTGGTTATAGTAGTTTGTTGATGCATCGAGATCTATCAACCCGGCACTCCCAAGTGTAATGGCGACAGCCGAGTATATTACCGGCGGAATAACAGCAATGAGCGACCACTTTTTCAAAGCATGTCCCAGCACCAAGTACAAAAGAGCAAACATAGGTAGTGTATAGATGAAAAATAAAATGTTATTTAAGTAATACAGAACCCCCGGACTCATAAAATTCATGCCAATTGGGAGTTGCGAAACGATGTAAGCGGCAAACAAAAAGTTTAGTAGGGTGAATAGATAAAGCTCCCTATTCCCGGTATTTTTTATGCCAAACGCAAGAGCGAGAGTCAATGATGCGATTCCCGCAAAAATGCAAAAAGAAATTATAAGATAGTCCAGCAGAGGCAAGCCCCTATTTATGAAACTAAAAGTAGGTCCGCTTCCCATGGGCGGCGCAGAATATTCCGAAATAAATACAAATTGAATGTCACCGACATGCTCCGGCAGTATTCTCATACCATATCTTGCGTTACGCGGTGCATTGTATGCAAAATTTAGCGAAGATAACACCAACTCACTGTCTATGTAAATATTCAAATGTTGACGCTTTAAATTCACAACGATGTATTTGCCAATATCTGCTTCTGTTAAGCTGCCTGCCTCTGTCCGGATTCGGTTTATACCGTCAAACTCATATGATATGCTCCATCCGGGTGCATCAGCCACAGCTTCTCCAACCTGACGCATGTTTATTATTAAAGTGCCGCTCACAGTTACCACTGCTGCCATCAAAAGCAACAGAACTCTTGTTGTTTTTTTCATTTATGGCCATTCGTCCTTTCTACTGCGTTTTATCCTCATACAAAATAAAATCGAGTAGTCTTGCGCATTATCTGTTCCCATCAGCATTTTGCATGCAGTGCAGAAAAGCATTTTGTACGTCCTTAAGATACATACGGCTGATAGGTATCTTGTTTCCGTTTTCAACAATGGCTTCAAATCGTGTTATCTCTCGTATATATAAAATATTAATGGCAAACGACTGATGACACCTCAAAAAGTACGCATTCGGAAGCATTTTAAGCACATCTGTCAGTTTTCCTTTCCAGTTGAATGTCTTATTTTTGAGAGTAAGTTCTACTTTCCGCCCAATCGTCTCTAGGGAGATTATATCCCCGGCTGATATGCGATGGTTAAGTTCTCCGGACTTTAGTATAAGCACGGTTTTTTTGAGTTTATCGTCACAATTTTTTCTTATAAGGTTTTTTAGTACTGTTTTATCCACAGGTTTTGTCAAGTAGTGAAGTGCACCAACATCATAGCCCTCAAAAACATACTCTCGGCTTGATGTGATGAATATAATTGCCGCGTCGGAATCTGATTTGCGGATAGTTTTTGCAAGCTCCATTCCGCTCAGCCCATCCATTATAATATCAAGCAATATGAGGTCAAAGCTCTTGCTTTCGCTCTCAAAGCATGACAAAAATTCCGCACCGCTTTTAAATATTGTGATATTATGCTCAATATTCATCTTGCTCAATATTTCATGGCAGATTTTTTTATGCGCAGAGGCAAAAACTTCCTCATCTTCGCATAAAGCTACTTCATACACAATAATTCACCTCACATATCACAAATAATTTTACCATATTAAGTCAAGAGTTTGAAACCGCAAGACTCTTTGCATTACATAAATATATATGCTATACTGTTTTCATTCTTTCTTAATCAGGAGGTTCGCTAGATGTCAAAAATTGTTGAATGTATCCCTAATTTTAGTGAGGGGCGAGACGAGAAGCGTATAGAGGAGCTTGTGACGGTTGCGGGGAGCATACCGGGAGTGAGTTTGCTTGATTATTCATCTGATGCAAGTCACAACCGCAGTGTTTTTACTCTTGTAGGCGACCCTGCCGGCATTTCCGAGGTGGCGTTTCAGCTCTGCAAGAAAGCATCTGAAATCATTGACATGACGAAACAAACAGGCGAGCACCCGCGCATGGGAGCAACCGATGTTATCCCCTTTGTGCCGATTCGGGGTGTCACAGTCGAAGAGTGTGTAGAAATTTCAAAAAACGTGGCTAAGAGAGTCTGGGAAGAACTGAAAATCCCCAGCTTTTTATATGAACATTCTGCAAAATCAGAGAAGCGCAAAAATCTCGCCACTGTAAGAAAGGGTCAATTCGAGGGAATGCCCGAAAAGCTGTTGCAGGACGAATGGGCACCCGATTTTGGTGAGAGAAATATACACCCAACAGCGGGAATTACAGCCATTGGCGCAAGACCCCCGCTCATTGCATATAATGTAAACCTGAGCACCTCAGATTTGAGCATTGCAAACGCCATAGCCAAAGCAATCCGCAGCAGTAGCGGTGGCTATAAGCATTGCAAAGCCATCGGAATTATGCTTGAAGACAGAAACATAGCGCAAGTATCAATGAACATGGTAGATTTTGAAGGCACCCCACTCTACAGAGTCTTTGAAACAATAAAATCAGAAGCAAAACGCTGGGGCGTACAAGTCATAGGCAGTGAACTGATAGGTCTCGCACCATCAAAAGCCCTAATAGACTGCGCCGAATATTATCTGCAAATAGAAGATTTCGATTACAACACACAGGTACTGGAGAATCATTTGTTGTAGGGGCGGCATTGTAAATTAGTGGAGATAAGGAGTATTTTTTATGGCATTAACACATAAAACACTAACGGAATTCAGCGATATTCTCGCATCGGACTCCCCTGCTCCCGGTGGCGGCTCAACTGCCGCACTCAGCGGAGCTTTAGGTGCCTCGCTCGCTTTGATGGTGGCATCGCTCACAATTGGCAAAGAAAAATATGCCGAGCATGAAACACTTATGCAAGCAGTTCATGCAAGTGTCGAAAAATTGCGACAAAACCTTCTTGGGCTAATTGACCGTGACACCGAGGCATTTGACGCGGTGAGTGCAGTATTTAAAATGCCCAAGAGCTCGGACGAAGAAAAGAGCAAAAGAAGCGCCGCAATGCAAGAAGCACTTAAGGCATGTACGCTTACGCCATTTGAAATGATAGATTGTTCATATCAAGCACTGGTGCAAATAGAAAACATGTGCGGCAAATACAACACAAACGCCGCCAGTGACCTTGGAGTAGCCGCACTCAGCCTAAAGACAGCCACCCAAGGCGCATGGCTAAACATGCTGATAAACCTAGACAGCATCAAAGACGAGCAATTTAAAAATGAGTACCGCAAAAAAGGCGAAGAATTGAGCAAAAAAGCAATAGCTCTCGCCGATAAGATTTACTGTGAAATTGAAACAGATTTGGGTGGTTAGAAATTAAGCACAGACAAAGGAGATATGTCAATAGAGCATTTTTTGCTCACCGTCAGGCTACACGGGTATCGGGAGAAACTGATTAATTTTCAAGATAGCGCCTAAAATGTTTTTCTTAAACAATTTCGTTAAAGCTGCTCTCAACCGCAGCTTGTGGACTATCCATTGCTACTGAGTTCACCAGCTGCTGCATTTTTGCTTCAGGGCTACTCTCATCATCGCCTGAAAGTGAATCATAATCTTCCGGGTCATTGTTTTGTGCGATTAAACTCTGAGCCAAAGCAAGCTGATACATTCCGGGGTTAAACTCCAGTAGGAATTGATGGTCTTCATGTGGTACAGTGTCACCATTTGCAATGCGATTTGATATTCTTATTGCCATAAGCTTTTGCTCTGCAATATCTACCGTTACATCTTCTTCCTCCTGTGCCGCTAAAAACGCATTAGCACTTTGGCGTATAGAATCTGTTGCTGCGGAAATATCTACATCTGAAGTCGGTGGGTTTAGAGCATTTTCAAGCATTTCTTCAAGGATTGTCATTTTAAGAGAGTTATCTTCGTTCTCCGCCATAAGTGCTCTAATTGCATCGACTCGCTGATTTTGAAGTCTCTGCATCGCTTGCGTGGGCGTATTTATGCTGATACTGTTATTTGTTGTGTTTGCTGCTCTCATTGCATTTATATTTGCAATATGCGCTTTCATTAGTCTCCCGCCGGGGTCTGCACGAGCATTTACTTCAAGGCTGAGCTTGCGACGAGTCAAAACTTCATTTGTATGTCCCGCTGTATTTTGGATAGTCTCCCCTCTCCATGTTGCAGTTTGCGGGATATAATTTGGGTTTGTATTAATCATAACAGACACTCCTTGTCATCGTTTTGTCAATGGGCGCATCCAACATACCCACTGCTCACCACCTTGATTGTTCCTATTGCTTCTTCATCATGTGAGGATATAACGAAAATTACTCCCTATCTTATTTATCGTATAGATTTATGAATAACTTTAGGGTTTATATAAAATGCACGCCCCTTTTGTCAATAGACAATTTCATATAACCTTGTATCGTCGGTTTTGCTGTGATTCATGCCCGCTCTTTCATATACCTTGCACGCTCCCGGATTCCCTTTATCTGTAAGGACATAGCTTTCACTAAAGCCATTATCTCTAGCCCAATCAACAGCATATTTTACGAGCTTACTACCATATCCACTGTCTTGATATTTTTCGTGTATGTCAACAGAGTAAATGAAAAATTGTGGCTTATCACAATCAAAGCGAGTTAACGAGTAGCCGTAAATCAAGCCAATCACTTTATCTTCGAGTTTTGCTACAATAGCAATGTTTTGTTTCTCCGAAAGAAACTTTTTGATTTGGTCATGATTGCAGTCCGTCCACCACTCAACAATTTCGTTTATTTGAGGAATATCACCGCTTTGTAACATTTCAAAAGTAAGGTTCATAATAGCAACTCCTTCGTTTACTCGAAAATAACTCTAAAAGTTATTTCATCTTCATCGGGCACTTCAAATTTTTCTTTGCGCACAGCCGTGTTTCGATAAAAGTCGTTCGTCCTCACGGTCTTGATTGTAATAGTCGATTAGATATTTATTTTCTTCCATCATGCTCCCTGTGCATATGCCTTCGTATCTGGCTAGATGCATGTCTCATCACCTACCTTTTCGTAAAATCCACTGATACTATTAGACATATCGCATTTCGTCTCCTGCCTAAAATTTGATGTGCTACTTTTTATTACGCCTAGCATTTGCATAGTGCGTACTACGCTTTTCAGCACAGAACACATAATAGCCATCTATCTCGGTTATATTTACGCCACCAAAGATTGCTATAAGTTTATTTTTATACCAGTCTTTTCTTTTGGTGACCATATACAATTTTCCACCTAGTTCCAATCTGTTGAACCCCTTTTCAATAAAATGCTTGGGAATAGAAAAATCAGAATGATATGGTGGATTTGAAATAATTAGTGTAAATTTGCTATCTTGTATGTTGCGAAAACCGTCGCTCAGTATTATTGAAACTCCGTCTACTTTGTTCAATTTGGCGTTTTTTCTTGCTAAATCAACGCTCGTAGCATCGACATCACTCATAACAACATTGTGTCCGCCAATGAGTTTTGCTATATAAATGCCAACGACACCATATCCGCAACCCAAATCCAATACTTTATCGGATTTTGAAATGTCCAGAGCTGAAATCATAGCTAAAGTACCACCGTCAATCTTATGTGGAGAAAACGATGTGTCTGCTGTTTCTAAAAGTAAATCTATACCACTTATTTCAACAGAAATCATGCGGTAGCCTCCGTTTCGCTTCGATTAGGTTCATGTTCCATCCCTTAAATGTTTGGTGACGTCACGGCTGCCGTGTATGATTCGCATTATTAAAACACTACAGTCAGTTTCATCAGGCAAATAAAATACTAAATAATTATCAACGAGCATTACACGCACACCTCTTGAAAGCCACGGTTCATACTCATAGACACGGTGGCGTAACGGCATTTGGTCAAGGGAATCCGCTTTATCCATTATTCTATCTGCTTGATTTTGAGCGACTATGGGTTCGAGCAAGACATTTGCGATATAATCAAATCTTGATATGCCGATTGAGCGTAGGTGACTCCCCAAATCATGCATTGTACTTCCTTTGCATATTTTCCCTAACTTGTTTTGATGTCATGGTTCGCCCAGCCTCCAAATCGTCCACAGCTTTCTCTAACTCAGCATCTAACTCAGTACGAGATAGGTCGTCGACAAAGTCGATAGGCTTTTTATGAGGTAATTTTACTTCAAATGGAATGCCGCGATGAATGACAATTTGGTGCAAAAATAAGTTTATGGCATTTGCTACAGGAATACCAAGCTGTCCCAACACATCTTCGACTTGCTCTTTTAGCTGTGGCTCAACTCTTGTATATATGCTTGATGTTTTCGACATAATATAGCCCTCACTTTTTTCCAACATTAACAACATTATACACGAATGTATAGCTGATAGCAATCCTAAATTAGTCACTAAGCCAATCGCCACGCTGTGTCTATTGACCTGCTTCCATTGTGTCCAATGCGTGGTGTCAAGGGTCTGCGATAAACGGCTGATATGCGCAGCAAGCATTGCGAAAAGCAAAAACTTGTGAGCGCATATCAGCCGCCCTTGACACGGTAAGATTTTACTAACGCTCAAAAAAGAAACAGCCCACTTTATCGTGAACTGACTCTCTTGCAAGGTTAGCCTTAAATTGATTGTTTTTGATAATTCGTACAAATTTCGTACATTCGAGATTTTTGCTTGACGCAAACCGTTGCAATTGCTAGTTTTCAGAGAAATTTGGTGCGAGTGTTCTTACAGAACTTAACAAAAAGCCTAGTATTTGCAATGGTTTACAGACGCCAACAGATAGTATTTACCTATAAATCCTAGCATAATCAGGACAAAAACTCAATAAACAGATTTTGGACACCGTTTATTTTCCCTTTTCACAAGGGTAAGTTACGGTGTTTTTTTGTTCCAAGAAGACGAGGAGAAACTCGCAAGGAAACGCAGGACAAGAGTAGAAAAGTAGAGGTAAAACCAGCCTGTAATTGCAACGCTTTGAAACTCGCAAATTAAACAGGTCTGTATAGATATATTCACAACACGTTTTTTGACGAAAGTCGGAAAGGAAACTCATCATGGCAACTAAAAAAGTAATCGACAGAAAAATCACAACTCATAAGGAAAGAATGAAGCAAATGGCAACAGAACTGAAAAATCTTGAAAAACTGCAAAAAGCAGAAGATTTGAAATTGCAAGCTGTACGTAATACAAAGCGAGGGGCAATTTTTGAAAAGAAATTAACCGACACTGTGGCGCTCGATGATGTGCATTTCGCAAAGCTTGTTGACTGGATTTCAGCTAACGAATATGTCAAAAAGTTTATCGCTAAATTGTCAGCGGAACAGGCAAAATTTGAAGATGGAGCAGTAGACAATAATACTAGCATTGTCGGTGCGACACCCGAGCAGTCAACGAGTGCCGTAACAAAACCGCAACACGTTGAAGCCGTCAAGTAAAGGCGAAAACTGGTTGAACGGGGTGACTTTCGGGTTGCCCCCCAAAACCAGAATGGGCGCACTGATGTACCACACGCTACGCTTTTGTGGTACGTGCGTAGACGGTGCAAAGTTTTTTGCAATGGCGGTTGTCTTGCAGACGGCGATTTTGCCCTGTCGGTGCAAAATTGAAGCAGTAAACTCTACGCAATCTAAGGCGGTGAAACTAATGGCAATATTCCATTCCCACGTTAAAATAATAAGCAGGGGCAACGGCAAATCAGCAGTTGCCGCCGCCGCTTATCGTGCAGGAGAGAATATTAGAAACGATTATGACGGCAGGGTACATGATTACACCCGAAAGACTGGCATAGTTCACACTGAAATTATTCTACCTGCTCATGCGCCGATTGAATACTCAAACCGTGCTGTATTATGGAATGCCGTTGAAACTGTTGAGAAAGCGAAAAACTCTCAGCTTGCACGGGAACTTGATATTGCGTTGCCTGTTGAACTATCGGGAGAGGAAAATATCTCGCTTATACAGGAGTATGTTAAAAGCACATTTGTTGACAATGGAATGTGCGCCGACCTCTGTGTGCATGACGCTGGGAATGGAAATCCACACGCTCATATTATGCTCACTATGCGCCCGATAAATGATGATGGAACATGGGGCGCAAAGCAGAGGAAACAGTATTTACTTGATGATAATGGAAATAAAATCTATGACCCGGAAAAGCGACAGTATAAATGCAGTAAAATCGAAACCACCGACTGGAATAATCCATCTAAAGCTGATGAGTGGCGTAAAGCATGGGAAGATATGTGTAATGCTGAACTTAAACGGCTCGGACATGATGTCAGAATCGACAGACGCAGTTATGCAGAGCAGGGCGTTGAAAAAGTTCCGACTGTCCATATTGGAGTTTCTTCCGCTCAGATGGAAATTAAGGGTTTTCACACTGAGCGAGGGAGTATAAATCGTGAGATTGCAGTTTCAAATAAAGAACTTCGACAAATCAATGCTCGCCTTAAAAAACTGAAATCTTGGCTATATTCACAACCGTTTGACAAGATTGAGAAAGTACCGTCAATGAGTGATGTTTTGCAAAACATAAAAATTACCGAGCAGTTTAGGTCAAATGCTAGAAAGATTGCAGACTTACAGGCATTTGCAAATGTGGTTAATTTTTTGAGGGATAATGATTTAGGCACAGTTGATGAGCTTGCAGATAAAGTGACGAATATGCATCAGTCGCAGTATGACCTCGCAGGGGAAATTAAAAAGAAAGACCGCCGCCTTGCTACGCTTGATTTGCACCTGCACAATGTGGAAATTTACAACAGTCATAAGCCAATCTATCAAGAGTATCTTGCGTTGCATAAAAACAAGCGTGAAGCATTTAGAGTTAAAAACGCCACCTCCATTGCCGCACATGACACTTCACATAAATACCTTTCAGGGGTGCTGAATGGTCGGACTTCAGTCCCTGCTAAGGCTTGGAAAGTTGAGCGTGAGAAACTGCTGCCCGAGCGGTATGGGCTTTGTGATAAATATTTCTCGCTCAAAGATGATGTGCGGAGCATTGAAAAGCTCAAACGTGGTGCGGAGAAAATAATGGGTAACATTGACATTGTATCTAATCGCACTCGCACCGTGCAACATGACTTATCGCTATAAATACTTTTACTTCTGCACTATCCAATATCCATCTCTTCTTCCGCCCCCACGTGAGATAATTTCTTTTTTCTTGAGCGTGCTGATATTTGATTCCACACGCCGCCTCGACAGCCCGATAGTGGTAGAAATTTCCTCCGCAGTTATGGTTGGATTTTGCTCAATACAGGCAATTATCTTCTCTTGCGTTTCGTTTATAGTAACGCTTAAACCGACATCTTTTCCGACATCTTTTCCGACACCTTTTCCGACATCCTGAGTAATCATTTCCGATGCACGAAAATTCAAGTTTTTAAGCACAACGGAAAAGCTTGATGCAGTAGAATAAAATTCAGGTTTATAATCGTCACCATAGCCGGAAATTTTTTGTGTTTCCATAATAATTTTTCTCAGCCCACTTCCACGGCGTTCCATATATTTCATCCGATGAAACAAATCGGCAATAACAGGGTTGCGACGCTCTGATAAAAGCTGTTCAATATCCTGCTCTTGAATGATTTTACCGCTAAACATACCACCCGGAGAAGTAATTTCTAATCTGTCGTCGAAAATATCTATATGAACCTCGCTCCCCATAATAATCCAGTCACGGTGTATCAGTGCATTAACCAGAGCTTCAATCACTGCACGCTCCGCATAATCAGGTTTATCAATGCGCTCGCTTGCATCTTTTGCAAATCGTACTTTCGTATTGTTTTTCACAAAATTCAATCCGCTTGAAAGCAGGTGAATTAGATTTCCCTCATATTCCTTATCATCTAACGCGTCGTCAAATATAGAGCCTTTACTTAATCCATTCCATCGTGTGCAAAACATCCGCGAATTATACACGATGTGTTGGTCAGTCAGTAGTGCCCCTGCACGAGTGAGAAATCCATCTTTTGTGGCTAATCCAAAAGAAACATAATCAGTTGGATCAAAGCGGAGTTGTGTCCGCTGAAGATAAGTTGCTTCGAGCAAGGTAAAGCTATAATCATCTTTTCGGAACTCTGAAATTATTGAATCAAAAGTACGATTGCTTCCTTTTAGAATCAATTCATTTAATATATGGTCGGGAGCAGGTACGCTCTCGCTACCGATTCGGACAAACGCTCTATTGTTGCCTTCCACTGAATAATAGTAAGGTGCAGCCCGTCCGGCTTTAACAATCAACGCAAGAATATCTTTTCCATTTTCAGAATATGGCGTAAGAATAAAATCAGGCAGTGGTGTCATCCTATCTTTTATCCTTCGACTGATTATTTCCCCATCGTCTTGTGCATTTTCAAGCCCAATAATCCCACCGCTATCATTGACGCCAAAAAATAGTGTGCCACCTATACTGTTGGCAAACGCACTCACACTTTTAAGCCAACTTATTGGCTTATCTTTTTCTACTGCACTTTTGAACTCATATTCAGTAGCTTCTGCTATTAAAGATAAAATCATTATTGTAACCTTTCTATTCCATAATCCGTCGTATTTTCTTGCATATCAACAGAGCGTGTTCGCTCATGCCTGTGCAGAACTCAAGACCTGTTGCAACATCAAGAAGTTCTAAATACGTCTCAAATTTCTCATCGTCCATCTTGTCGGCAATCGCTGTTAGATTGAAAAAATCAAGACCTGCAGAGCGAACTTTAGCAAGACCATGCCGAGAAGCGACGGCTTCCATTTCTTCAGGCGTACTGAAAAAGAAAGGAGCATTGTCATCGCTTATGCCTTGTTTTAACACCATGTCATTTGCGTTTTTGTTTGGGTATTTATTACGCGCATCATCATGTAAGCAAGCTCCAAAATAAGTGCCAATCTTATTCACGTAGGCGAAAGCGGCAATCCCGCCGGAATTACACACTCTGTAACACTCCGCAAAAGCAAGTTCCCGCATATCAGCAGGCAAGTGGTACATCGGTCCGAGGCACAACACAACATCAAAGCTGTTATCTTCTATGCTATCAAGCCTTGTCGCATCTCCAACATAGCATGATATATTTGTAGTGCCACTTTCTGTGATTTTGTTCTGAAATATATCTATGTGATGTGGGAACAGGTCAACGCCGACATATTCCTTACATTTTTCAGCAAAATGCAAGCCGTAATATCCTGTGGCACAGCCAACTTCAAGTACACGACTGTCTTTGCCGATATAGTCATCCAGAATTTTTTTGGTGTAATGAAATTCTAAACTTGCAGAGCGCGATGATGTTGCCCTGTTATCTTCGCCCGCTCTGTTGGTGTAATCTTCGTAATGAGCCAATACTTTTTCTTTATTTGTAATCATGCTTATCACCCCAAATATTGCAAATTCCCATCAAGTAATTCATAGCCGGTCCAAGATAATTTCAAAGCTTGATTTTCCCGCAAAGCAATATGCGGCAGGGGTAAATCGGTACGGATTTGAGTATTATCACCACAATGGGCTGTGAAGTATGCTTCTATTAAGCCAAGACCGTTAAATTTTGGATTATTAGGGTCGTCTACATTGAAATTAGACATAAGTAACATACTTCCGGCACTCACGCCAATATATACTTTATTTGCAAAAATCATTTTTTTGATTATTTTGTCAAAACCTGTTTCAAAAACGCGCTGTGCCAGATATGGAGTTTTTCCGCCTGTAAAGTAAATCACATCAAATTTCATAGCCTCTTCTTCCGATAAAGAACCATCAATATCGTGTACTGTAATATTGTCTGATAATATGCCTATAGTCATCAGTTCATTCTTTAGTCGGTTAGCTATGTTTTTTGCGTTTAAATCAGCGTGCATTGCCGCAGTCGGGATAAATAGCACAGTTGTCTCTGCGAGAGGTTTTTGCAGCATAGCTTTAAAGCTATTGATTAACAAATCCAATGGTTTGTCTAATTCACTGTCGTAGTAAAACCCCGAGTCTGTGAGAAGTACGTTGCACCAGTTGTTATGTGTTTGCATATTATGCTTTATTCCTTTTTTATAAGCAAGTGATTGAAAAATGCGGCGCTTCTATATTCATCAACTGATGCCACACTGTTTTCTAGTATCAGCATACTTTTATACCATTCATCAGTATATTTTACTGCATTATCTTGACCGAGCGCATAAAACGTCCTCATTCCGTAAACATCTTTAATTATGCCGCCGTATTTATGAGCCAACGCCGCCATGTACTCATTCGCGTAAATATACTGCATTCCCAAATAGTTACTTCTATCGTTAGTGTTTTCATCAAGTAGTGTTAGGGCTTTTTTCGGGTCATTCTTGAAAACAGATGTATGAAATACTCTCCCTGCACGGTTATGTTTAACAATGGACAAAACTCCGTCCGAATTTATTACCCGCAAAAGTTCCGCAACGATTGGTTCTTTATCCTCTATGTATTCCAGTACATTGTGGCAAAGGATTATATCGAAAGATAGCTCCTTCATAGGCGCTACTTTCTCAATGCCTCCTTGAATTTGTGTGTAAGGATTTTGTTTATAACTGTTATCAATCATTTCTTCGTTTGGCTCAATAGCCGTGACATCATGCCATTTTGCATAATGATTGGCTGTAACGCCAAGCCCCGAACCAAAATCAAGGATTTTTAGCCTTGGGGTTTGCGGAATATCAAGCTGCGTAAATACCAAGTCGTAAAATATTTTGCCCCACGGTGCTTTTACAAGTTCAACATACTCTTTTACATTCTCCATTAAGATAGCCACACTCCATAAAGTTCGCAAGAATTTTTACTCTAAGTATACCTCGGAACGTTATACGTATTCAGACAGAGGCGTATTCATTCCTATTACTTCACAATACTTAAGCTAAATCCATCATAACCTTTAATTCCTACAGTCTGCAGAGCAGTGGAGTCTAATAGTTCTGATTTTCCCAAACTTTCAATATAGTTCCGAACACCTATTACTTTCTCGTCCTTAGTTGATTCATTACAGAGTTCGCCGTCACGTATAACATTATCTCCATAAATAATTGTTCCGGGCTTTGAAAGTTTTAAAATTAACTTTAAATACGTCGGATAATTCGGTTTGTCTGCATCCAAAAAGATCATGTCAAATGGACTTTCGTTTTCCTCAACCAGCTTATGCAGTGACTCTGCGGCATCTCCTGTTATAATTGTAACTTTGTCTGAAAAATCGGCAAGCTCGATATTTCGGCGGGCAATTTCAGAGTAGTGCTCATCGAATTCCAAACTTACCACAAGACCATCGTCAGTTATTGCTTTTGCCAGCCAAATTGTACTGTACCCCACAAAAGTACCGATTTCCAACACCCGTTTTGCTCCCTTTATTTTTGCTAATAAATATAAAAACTTGCCTTGTGTGGGAGAAATTTCCATTTCAGGCAAATCATTCTTTCGACTGTTTTCTAAAATAATTTTTTGATATGGCTCTTCTTCAATAAGATTTTCAACTATGTATAAATCATTATTTGTCCATTTTTCCATACAACTATCCTCGTATTAAATAGTAGTAGTTATTATTGTCCCTCTCCAAGGACGGTGTGCTACAATGTTCGGGGTACTGTGGATTGGTTTAAATTTCCTACCACTTGATGGTCAAGGAAGGCTCATAATAGAAATCCCTTCGTTCACTCGAAAGTAACTCTAACAGTTATTTCATCTTCATCGGGTACTTCAAAATAGTGATTGATGTCGCTGTCGTGAGTAAAAATATAACCCAAATCACCACCTCGAATCTCATCATTTCGTTTTTGAATATACTTATGCCGCTGTTCTTCAGGTGTATCTATATAATGAAGTTCGCAGGAGATACCCATATTTGTATAGAACTTACGCAATTCATCACGTTCCGCCCGTGACCAAAATCCATTAGCACAAATAACGGTTGCACCTGCTTTAGCTGATTCGCCTGCTTTTCGCTTGACGTACTCCTCTACCCACGGTGCATATTTATAAAATTGCTCCTTGTCATTTTCGTATAATTCTGCTCCAAATAACCCGAGCATAATCTCGTCATGAGCGAAGATAACAGCGTTGTCTCTCTCTGCGAGCGCATTAGCGTGTGTAGTCTTACCTGAACCAATTTTGCCACAAACTAATATAACTTTTCCCACTTACACGCCACCAACCTTTCGATAATGATTATAGCATGGATACGATAGCAAAGTAAACGATAACGCTCCAAATAATATCAAGTTGACAACCTATACCTGCGCCACTCCCACATCTTCACAAAACTCCAACTCATCCATCTTAACGCTCGAAAAAGATATCTCCAGCAACTCGGCGGCAGCCCCGGCATCTTTTACTCGAATTAAGTTATCCCACACGTCCGTCTTGCCAAGAAGGTTCATACCGCCGTGCCATACAAGGGACTTGTCGATAACGGCATAGTGCTCATTTACATTGTCCATAAATCCGACATTCATTCCTACGTCTCGCAATTGCTGTATTAGCTCAAACAGATAAATGGGGTTTCCAGTCAGCTTATTGTCAGGATTTTCAGTTAAAATTGTGACTTTGACCCCGTTCTCTTGCCGTACCTTCATTACATTTATAAAACGCTCTACCTTGTTGTGCGAAATATCCGGAGAAGAAATTACTATTTCATGCTCGGCTTCGACAAGGTCTTGCTCGAATATATCGTAATAATCAGTTGAGTTAAATATAGCGTTGGTCGTCTGCTTTGTGGCAAGCGGCTCTGCTATTACATCGAAGCCGATTTTTTTATATGTTATTAGCCTTTTGAGAAACATTTTGTTGAACACAGGCAGATGTGAATCAACATAATCATAGACTATAACGTCGTTTTTTCCTTCAAAATCACGATTCAGTCTGCCGACATATTGCTCTAGCCGTCCAGAAAACGAAACTGGTGATGCCAACATTAAGGTGTCAAGTCTCGGAAAGTTGAACCCTTCCCCTATAATTTGTCCTGTTGCAACTAAAATTAAAGTTTCAGAAGGTGGAACGTTTAAAAGCCGCTCTTTGATAGCGTCATTTTCTTTAGGCGAATTGTCGCCGTACATTATGAAAACATTCTCTGCATCTTCAATCAAACTATCATGCAACAATTTTGCGTGCTCTTTATATTTAGTGAGTATTACAGGTGTTCTACGCTTACCGACACATTCCCTTACATCATCTACTATTTGCTGATTCCTCACTTCACTCTCGGCGATTAATTTATATGATGAGTTAATGTCACTTTTGGCGTAAAACGAATCAACCACTCTTGTGAACCTTGGGATAACAAAGTGGTCAATCCCTTGGTCTGCCGCCTTTTCAATTGCAGTGTATTTATACCTTATCGGACCTAGATGCATAAAATTGATTTTGTCAAGATTATCGCTTCTAATCGGCGTAGCCGAGACCCCGTAGACATACTTAGCACTTACTTTTCGTAAAATAGCTTGACATGTAGCAGAAGCCGCATGGTGACATTCATCCAATATTACCATTCCATATGTGTTAAGTTTTTCATGGAACTCTCCTTTGCGAAATAGTGAGCCGACCATTGCAACATCAATGATTCCGGTCAGTGTGTCTTTTTGTCCGCTTAAAACTCCTATTACACTTGTCCGCTTTTTGATTCTGCCTGTTTTCGTCTTATATTCAGGTAATCTTTCATCACAAAGGACAAAGTTTTCAAGCTCCTTAACCCACTGCGATAATAAATTGACTT